>Ga0181565_10002586_pt1 | contig 13895 bp, 10 predicted proteins | sample 101ome_16_FD_129661 | JGI IMG/M metagenome (GOLD analysis project Ga0181565, IMG submission 129661) | Coastal salt marsh microbial communities from the Groves Creek Marsh, Skidaway Island, Georgia - 101401AT metaG (megahit assembly) | ecosystem: Environmental > Aquatic > Marine > Intertidal... | reverse complement strand
TGCGGGGCGAGAAGGAGGCGCGCACAATCGCCTCGACGCGGGAGCGGTGATCCTTTGCCATGACCAGAGCACCGCGCACCTCTGCGGAGTAGACATCAAGCGTGAAGCGCATGGCGGCTTCGAAAATCTGCTCCTTGCCGCCGAAATAGTGATGCGCCAATGCGCTGGACACCCCTGCCCGCCGCGCGATCTGGCTGACCGTGACGCTCAGCGTGCCCGCTGCGCCGATCTCGGCGATGGTCGCTTTGACCAGCGCATCGCGGCGTATCGGCTCCATTCCGAGCTTTGGCATCACGGTCCCATCTGATATTTTATTTGCATTGCAAACCTAGATGGGTTTTTATTGACTCGTCAATCAAGAAAAATCTTCAACGGGAGATCGAAGATGAAATTCAAACCGATGCTATCGGCGCTGGCCCTCGTGGCGGCGTCCCCTGCGCTGGCAGACTGTGGCACCGTTAGCTTTTCCGATGTGGGCTGGACCGACATCACCGCGACAACCGCCGCGACCACGACCGTGCTCGACGCGCTTGGCTATGAGACGGACGTGAAGGTGCTTTCCGTGCCGGTGACGTATACCTCGCTGGCCAATGGCGACATCGACATCTTCCTCGGCAACTGGATGCCGACGATGGAAGCTGACATCGCGCCCTACCGCGAGGCAGGCACCGTCGATACCGTGCGGATGAACCTCGATGGAGCGAAATATACGCTAGCCGTCAACAAAGCGGCTGCCGATCTTGGCATCGCCGACTTTGCTGACATCGCCGCCCATGCGGACGCGCTTGAAGGCAAAATTTACGGCATCGAGCCGGGCAATGACGGCAACCGCCTGATCATGGATATGATTGCGGCTGACGAGTTCGGCCTGTCTGGTTTTGAAGTCGCTGAAAGCTCCGAGCAGGGCATGCTGGCACAGGTGGCCCGTGCTGACCGCCGTGGCGAGCCGGTTGTCTTCCTCGGCTGGGAACCGCACCCGATGAACGCCAATTTCGACATGACCTACCTGAGCGGTGGAGATGACTGGTTCGGCCCGAACTATGGCGGCGCGCAGGTTTATACCAACACGCGCGCAGGCTATGTCGAGGAATGCGCCAATGTCGGTCAACTCCTCAACAACCTCGAGTTCTCGCTGGCGATGGAAAACGAGATCATGGCGGCGATCCTCGATGATGGCGAAGATCCGAACGAGGCCGCTGCTGCATGGCTGAAGGCCAATATGGGCGTTCTGGACGGCTGGCTTGACGGTGTCACCACCGCCGATGGCGGTGACGCTATGGCCGCTGTCAGCGCCGCGCTGAACTGAGCACCACTGACCCCCGGCCCGCCCAGCGCGCCGGGGGTTTTTACAAGAAACGACAGACCGGCGGAAAACGCTGGCGGACGTGATCGGAACGGGGCGACGGAATGGAATGGCTGACAGATAACAAGATACCGATTGGTGACTATGCCGAGTGGGTCTTTGACCTTCTGCAAACCTATGGCGCGTGGTTCTTTGACGGGCTGTCGGATGGCATGGAAGCGCTGATCGACGGTATTTTGTGGGTGCTGCAAAGCCCGCATCCCCTTATTATCATTGCGCTGTTCGCGGGGCTGACTTGGGCCATGCAACGCAGCTGGAAACTTGCTGGCTTGGTGGTGCTGGGCTTCCTTTTCATCATGAACCAAGGCTATTGGGAAGAAACCACCGAGAGCCTGACGCTGGTGCTTTCTGCCTGCGTCGTTTGTATGGGGATCGGCGTGCCGATCGGGATCGCGGTGGCACACCGGCCACGGCTTTATGCGGGGATGCGCCCTGTGCTGGACCTGATGCAGACCTTGCCAACCTTCGTGTATCTGATCCCCGCGATTGTCTTCTTCGGGATCGGCATGGTGCCGGGGTTGATCGCGACGGTGATTTTCGTCCTGCCCGCGCCGATCCGTTTGACGCATCTGGGTGTGACCGCCACGCCGAAACCGCTGTTGGAGGCCGCGCAAGCCTTTGGGGCGACGCCAAGGCAGGTCTTGTGGAAGGTAGAACTGCCTTACGCGTTCCCGCAAATCATGGCGGGGCTGAACCAGACGATCATGCTGTCGCTTTCGATGGTGGTCATTGCAGCGCTTGTGGGCGCGGACGGGCTTGGCGTGCCGGTGGTGCGCGCACTCAATCAGGTGAATACGTCGCTGGGGTTTGAATCCGGCTTCGTCATCGTGGTGTTGGCCATTCTTCTGGACCGTATGCTGAGGATCGACCGCAAATGACCGCTGTCAGCTTTTCCAATGTGTCGATCGTCTTTGGCGACCGCCCCGAAGTTGCCCTGCCGCTGATGGATGCGGGGCAAAGCCGCTCGGAGATTCAGGCCGCTACTGGGCAGGTTCTGGGCGTGCACAATTGCAGCCTTGACGTTTCCGAAGGGGAAATCCTTGTGTTGATGGGGCTTTCGGGTTCCGGAAAATCAACCCTGTTGCGGGCGGTCAATGCGCTCAATCCAGTGGTTCGCGGTTCTGTCGAGGTGCGTACCGAGGGCGGAATGGTCAATGTCACCAAGGCCGCAGCCGCAACGTTGCGCGATATTCGCCAACGGCATGTGGCGATGGTGTTCCAGCAATTCGGGCTGCTGCCGTGGCGCACCGTGCGGGAAAACACATGGCTGGGGCTGGAGCTGGCGGGCATCCCGAAAGCGGAACGCGCGCGCAAAACCGACGAACAGTTGGAGCTGGTTGGCCTTGCTGATTGGGCAGAGCGGAAGGTGGGCGAGCTATCAGGTGGCATGCAACAGCGCGTAGGCCTTGCCCGCGCCTTTGCCACCGACGCGCCGATCCTGCTGATGGACGAGCCGTTCTCCGCGCTTGATCCGCTGATCCGTACGCGGCTGCAGGATGAGTTGCTGGATTTACAGGCGCGGCTCAAACGGACCATCGTTTTCGTCAGTCATGATCTGGACGAGGCGTTTAAGATCGGCAACCGGATTGCCATCATGGAAGGTGGGCGCATCGTCCAATGCGGCACCCCGCAGGAGATCTTCACGGCCCCCGCGAAAGAGTATGTTGCGGATTTTGTGGCGCATATGAACCCGCTCGGGGTGTTGACCGCTGGCGATGTGATGGAACCGACGACCGCCGCGCCCGCGCAAAGTGTTGCGCATGATGCCCCGGTGAAAGAGGTGATGACCGCGCTGGCGGAAAGCAATGTCATCGGCGTGACGCGGGATGGCGTGGCCGTGGGGCAGATAGACGCCGCGCGGGTCGTTGCGAAACTCACCAACCCGAACGGCGCCTGACTGGCAAGCTAGTGCACGGCTTCGGTGATTTCGCGCATCGCTTGGAGGAATTTAGCAACCTCCGCTTCGCTGTTATAATGGCACATCGACACGCGAACAGCGGCGTTCATCCCCAAGGGCGCAAGGATATTGGCGGAGTAGTGATCCGCCTTGCGCGTATGGGTGCGAATGCCCCGTTTGCGTAGCTCGGTCACGACATCCGGCGCATCCATCCCTGCGACCGCGATCGTAACCAGCCCTTCGCGACGGGGGTTGTCCACCCCGCCGACGATCGTCACCTCAGGCATGTCTGCCAGACCTTTGTTATTGCCGGTGCCGTGGATCATTGCATGGGTGAGCGCGGCCTCGTGGGCGTGGATGGCCTCCCCTGCGGCGACGATCCGTTCGCGCCGGTCGGTGGCAGCGGACACTGCGCCGCCGAGCCAGTCGAAGTAATCAACAACATCAGAGAAGGTCGCGTAGGAGCCTGTATCGCGGGTGCCAAATTCCCACGGATTGCCGGGCGCGTCGATCAGATGCTCATGCTTGAGGGCATTGAGCCTGTCTGACACCCAAGCGAGGCCATAGCCGTGCCGCGAAAACACCTTGTAGGGCGAGACGACATAGCCATCGACATCGTAGCTGGCGATATCAAGCCGCCCATGCGCCGCGTGCTGGATGCCATCAACGATGATGATGCACTCCGGCGCGACCTTGCGGATTTCGGCGGCGATGGCGGCCACATCGACCCCCATGCCGGAGACGGGCGAGGTGTGCAGGATCGTGGCGACGCGGGTATCGGGCGTGATCGCGGCGGCATAATGCTGCGGCTCGACGGTGCCGGTTGCATCATCATGCGCCACGAGAACGTGGGATTTACCCGCGACCTCGGACCAATGGCGGGCGGCGCTGCGGGTTGCGGGGTGTTCAAGCGTGCTGCCGAGTACCTGCCTACCCTCGGTGCCAAGGCAGGCGCTGCGGATCAGGCGAAAGAGCAGTTCGGTGCCGCTTTCACCCACGAAGAACCTGCCCTCAGGCGCGTTGAAAAAGACCGCCATATCGGCTTTTGCCTTTTCGATGATCGCGACAAGTGCATGGGCGGCAGGGTTATCGCGGCCTTGATTATCGGGAATGGCAGCGAATTTCGCTGAGGTTTCGACAACCGAATTCAGGGTCAGAGCGCCGCCTGCATTTTCGAAAAAGACGCGCTCGCCTTCGAACGGGCAGCTATCGACATGCGCGAAGCGGCTGCGAATTTGCGCGAGCAGGTCGGCATCAATGGAATGGGGATGGTGTGTCATGTGTTCGGCATTTTCCAAGTCGCGGCCAAGGTTCTCATGCATCCAATTAGGACGGCGCATGGTCAAGAACAAGCCGCGGAAATTTCTGAGAAACTGGATGGGCAGAGCGTCCAATGGAGCGGAATAATTGGCGGCCTCGATAGGATTCGAACCTATGACCTACCGCTTAGGAGGCGGTTGCTCTATCCCCTGAGCTACGAAGCCGCTTCTGGCTGAATGCCGTGTTACGCGCTTGAGGTCAATGTTTAGGCGCATGAGGCTTGGACAAGCCGTGCTACAAACGCTAACAAATGAGAAAGGACTGGATGAGGAACCCTTTTCAGTGACGAATAACAATAAACGCCCTCTCACCTTGCGGGATGTATCGGAAGCCTCCGGCGTTAGTGAAATGACCGTCAGCCGCGTTTTGCGGAATAAGGGCGATGTGAGCGAGGCGACGCGGCAGAAAGTTCAGGAAGCAGCCAAGAAGCTTGGCTATGTGCCGAACAAGATCGCAGGCGCTTTGGCATCACAGCGGGTCAATCTTGTTGCTGTTATCATCCCGTCACTGGGGAATATGGTGTTCCCCGAGGTGCTTTCTGGGATCAGCGACGTGCTTGCAGATACGCCGCTGCAGCCGGTCGTGGGTGTCACTGATTACCTGCCCGAGCGGGAAGAGAAAGTGCTCTTCGAGATGCTTTCGTGGCGGCCATCGGGTGTCATCATTGCTGGGCTTGAGCATTCGGAAGCGTCGCGGGCGATGCTGGCGCGGGCCGGTATCCCTGTGGTGGAGATCATGGATATCGACGGGCAGCCGATCGACTCTTGCGTGGGCATTTCGCACCGGCGCGCGGGGCGTATCATGGCCGAAGAGATCATTGCGGCGGGCTATCGCAAGATCGGATTCATGGGCACCAAGATGCCGCTGGATCACCGCGCGCGTAAGCGTTTTGAAGGATTCACCCAGACCCTCGCCAAGGCCGGTATCGAGATTGTCGATCAGGAGTTCTACTCGGGTGGCTCGGCGCTGGCGAAGGGGCGCGAAATGACAGAGGCGATGCTGAAACGCTCGCCTGATCTGGATTTCCTCTACTATTCCAACGACATGATCGGCGCGGGTGGATTGCTGCACCTGTTGGAAAAAGGTGTCGATATTCCGGGCGAGATCGGGCTTGCAGGCTTTAACGGGGTGGAATTGCTCGATGGCTTGCCGCGCAGACTGGCGACGATGGATGCCTGCCGACGCGAGATCGGGGAAGCCGCGGCGCGGATCATTTCAGAGCAGAATGCCGAAGGTGCAGAGCAGAAGCCGCGGCTGATCGAAATCTCACCCAAACTGAACGCCGGAGACACGCTGCGCCGTTCGTAAAGGCGCTACGCCGATCCCAAATCAACAGAGCCAAAACAAAAACACCCGGCGGAAACCGCCGGGTGCTGCATTTTTATGGGGTCGAACTTACGAGAACCACCAGCGCTCGTGTGCCTTCAGGCCGTCGAGATCCCAGTTCGCGGCAACGTTCTCGCCATGGGTCAGACCATTTCCAAGGCCCATGATGTAGTTGGCGAACATCGCGACGATGGCGCCGCCGTCATCATTGATGAGGCGCTGGCATTCGGCGTAGATCGTGGCACGCTTGGTGTCGTCCAGCTCGGAGCGGCCATCTTTGACCAGCGCGTTGAACTGATCGGCAGCCTCGGTGTTGCGCCAAGCGGTGTCGTTCCACTCGGTGTCTTCGACATAAGCCGATGCGAACATCCAGTCTTCGGTCGGACGACCACCCCAGTAGCAGGCGCACCAGCCCTTCTTGTTCCAGACGTTGGGCCAGTAAACATCGGAAGGCTCACGAACCACTTCAACGTCGATCCCTGCTTCGGCAGCAGAGGCGGCGATGAGCTGAGCGGCGTCGACCGCGCCTGCAAATGCCGCGTCCGAAGAGGACAGCTGGATCGGACCGCTATGGCCGGACTTCTTGTAGTGATGCGCGGCCAGTTCCGGATCGAACTCGCGCTGCGGCAGGTCGCTTGCATGGAAGCGGTTCGCCGTCGAGATCGGGTGGTCGTTACCAACAGCACCATGCCCGAGGAGGATTTTGTCCACCAGTTCCTGACGCTTGAGCGACAGCTTCAGAGCCATGCGCAGATCGTAGTTATCGAACGGCGCGGTATCGAGGCGCATCGGGAAGGTGTAGTGCAGTGTGCCGGTGGTTTCGAGAATATCGAGGTTCGGGGCACGGGCCAGCAGGTTCACCGTTTTGGGGTCGATCCGGCTAATTGTGTCGACATCGCCGCTCATCAGAGCGTTCTGGCGGGCGGTTACGTCGATGATCGAGATCAACTCAAGCTCGTCAAAATGGGCTGCGCCCTCTTTGAAGTAGTTCGGGTTGCGCGTGCTGCGCAGTCGTACGCCCGGATCGAACTCGGACATGACATAGCCGCCGGTACCGATGCCGGAGTTCGGGTCGACCTCGCCATTCTCGGCCGGCAGGATCAGCAGGTGGTAATCCGACACAATGAACGGGAAGTCGGCGTTCGGGGATTCGAGGTCGAAGATAACCTGATAGTCGCCCTCTTTGCGAACTCCGGTGATTGCGGAAAGCAGACCCTTGGCCGCAGAGGTCGAGTCCTCGCCCATATGATACGCGTAGGTCGCCAAGACATCGTCAGCAGTTAGCGTCTTGCCGTTGTGGAATTCAACACCACGGCGGAGGTTGAAGGCCCAAGTTGCGCCGCCATTGGACGGCTCGTAGCTTTCGGCCAATTCAGGAATGAGGCTGCCATCAGCGGCAATCTCGGTGAGCGTGTTACCGTAGGTGTAGCCCACCATGGTCATCATGCCGTTTTCGAAAGTCGCTGGATCGAGGCTGTCTGTCGTCGAGCCGTAGGCCATGCCAGCACGGAAAAGGCCGCCGGACTTGGGCGTCTGGGCCATTGCCATATCGGCCATCGACATTGCTGCGGGCAGAGTGACGCCAGCAGCAAGTGAGGACATGATGAACGAACGCCGGTCGATCTGGCCGGTGGTCAGTTGGGACGCTTTGTTCTTGAGGTAGATATCTTTTTTCACTTTTTTCTCCCTGTTTGCTCCCTCGTTTCGACCGCAGTCAAAGAGGGTACCCCTAGATACCAACCGATTCCGCGCGTCAGGTCCAGCATTTTGCTCAAATTCGACATGGGAAATGTCGCACATCCACATTTGGCGGGTGCGCGAGGTGACGGCAAAAAGGTTTACAACCACGGATCGGTTCTGTCTTATGACGGGACACCCGCCGCCAAAAAGAAGGCGGAAGCAGATAAAAACAGGGGAAGACAGGGGGAAGAAGCTTGCATCCAGTGCTCGCGACTGTGCTGAAGCGCCTAGGTTTGGGCCTTCTGACGCTATTTATCGTATCCGCCATTATTTTTAGTGCTGTCTCGCTTTTGCCGGGTGATTTCGGGGAAGCTGTGCTTGGACAGGCGGCAACCGAGGAAACTGTGGCCGCCTTCCGCAGGGAGCTTGGGCTCGATACACCTGCGCCGATCCGATACGTCGAGTGGGTCGCGGGTGTTCTTCAAGGCGATCTGGGAACATCCTTCTCGGGGCGCAATGCATCCGGTGTGGACCGTTCGCGGCCTGTGATCGACCTGATTGCGCCGCGCCTGTCGAATACGTTGTTCCTCGCCGCTGTCACAGCGGTGATCGCTGTGCCGCTGGCGCTGTTCCTTGGTGTGACGGCCGCGCTCTACCGAAATTCCGCCTATGACCGGACGGTGAACGCGGCGACGCTGACGACGATTTCCACGCCGGAGTTCTTTGTTGCTTATATCCTGATCCTGCTGCTCGCCTCGCTCTGGCCGGTGTTTCCGTCGCTGGCGAATGTGGATGCCAGCACACCGTTCATGGAGCGGCTGTTCCGCATCGCCCTGCCCGCCATGACGCTAACGCTGGTCATCGTCGCGCATATGATGCGGATGACGCGGGCGGCGATTATCAACCTGCTGGCCAGCCCGTATATCGAAATGGCGCGGCTCAAGGGCGCGTCGCAGCGCGAGGTCATCATCAAGCACGCACTGCCGAATGCATGGGCGCCGATCGCCACCGTGATCGCCTTCAACCTCGCCTATCTGGTGGTCGGCGTTGTCGTGGTTGAGGTTGTCTTTGTCTATCCCGGGGTCGGGCAATTGATGGTCGATAGCGTGACCTCGCGGGATATCCCCGTGGTGCAGGGCTGCGCGCTGATCTTCGCCGCGACCTACATCCTTTTGAACCTGATCGCCGATATCATTGGCATCGTTACCAACCCGAGATTGTTGCACCCAAGATGAGCGAAACACCCGAAACATACTCGGCCGCCGCGGAAGTCGGTGCCGTTCGGAAGCGCCGGACCCGTTCGGAACGGATCTGGCTTTTATTGAAGAAAGCGCCAGTGACGGCTTGGTTCGGCATGATCGTCGTCACCTTCTACATCATCGTCGCGCTATTCGCGCCGGTTTTGGCCCCCTATGGCGAAGCGGACAGCTCTTTTGCGGCGTATCTTCCTTGGGGTGATGGGCATGTTTTCGGCACCGATCAGATCGGGCGGGATATCCTCTCGCGCCTGATCTACGGCGCACGAAATACGATGGGGATTGCGCTTGTTACGACCTTTCTCGCCTTCTTGATTGGAGGTGGGCTGGGCTTGGTCGCCGCAATCAACCGGAGCTGGCTTGACCAGATCCTGAGCCGTGCAGTGGATGTTTTGATGGCGATCCCAAGCCTCATTTTCGCGCTGATGTTGCTCTCGATTTTTGGTTCGACCGTCACCAGCCTGATCCTGATCATCGCGGTACTGGACTCGACCCGCGTGTTCCGCCTGACGCGGTCTGTAGCGGTTGGCGTTGTGGTGATGGACTATGTCGAAGCGGCGCGCTTGCGCGGCGAAGGGCTGGGCTGGGTGATGCGCCGCGAAATCCTGCCGAACATCATGCCGCCCTTGGTGGCGGAGTTTGGTTTACGCTTCTGCTTCGTATTCCTGACGATCTCGGCGCTCTCTTTCCTTGGCGTTGGCATTCAACCGCCGACCGCAGACTGGGGCTCGATGGTGCGGGAGAACGCCTCACTGATCCAATTCGCAGCCTATGACCTGAAGGCAGGGCTGACGCCACTGCTGCCGGCGGCTGCAATCGCGCTTCTGACAGTTGCGGTGAACTTCATTGTCGACTGGTTCCTGCATCAGACAAGTGGACTTCGTGATGAGCACTAATAATAAGGGCGATATCCTCCTTGAGATGAAAGATATCCGGATTGACGGATTCTCTGACGAGCGCTGGCATCACATCATCAAAGGCGTTGATCTGACGTTGCGCCGTGGCGAGGTGATGGGGCTGATCGGGGAATCCGGCGCGGGGAAATCGACGCTGGGCAAGGCCGCGATGGGCTATGCGCAACCGGGCTGCAAGATCACGGGTGGCTCGATCATGTTTGATGGGATCGACCTGCGGACCCTGCCTGAAAGGAAGAAACGCCATCTGTGGGGCACGCGCATCGCTTATGTCGCGCAATCGGCAGCGGCATCGTTCAACCCTGCGCACAGGCTGATTGACCAAACGGTGGAAAGTGCCACGCGCGAAGGCATCCGCCCTGATCGCGAGAGCCGACAGGATGCGATAGACCTTTATCGTGCGTTGCAGTTGCCGAACCCCGAAGCCATTGGCGAGCGGTATCCGCACCAAGTATCGGGCGGTCAGTTGCAGCGGGTGATGACCGCGATGGCGATGTCGCCGCGGCCTGATCTGATCATTTTTGACGAGCCGACGACAGCGCTCGACGTGACCACGCAGGTCGAAGTGCTCGCTGCGATGCGCAAGATCGTCGAGGAATTTAACACGGCGGCGATTTACATCACCCACGACCTTGCTGTCGTGGCGCAGATGGCGGATTTCATCAAGGTTCTCCGCTATGGTGACGAGGTTGAGGAAGCCGAAACCTGCAAGATGCTGACCGATCCGCAAGAGGCCTACACCAAATCGCTTTGGTCCGTGCGCTCGCTAGAGAAGCCCGAAGAAAAGAGTGACGATATCGCGCTGGAAATTGAGCGCGTCGATGCTGCTTACGGGACCGTGAAGGTGCTTCACAATGTGTCGATCAAAGTGCCGCGCGGTAAGACGGTGGCCGTGGTTGGCGAGTCCGGCTCTGGCAAGTCGACAACGGCGCGGGTGATCACAGGGTTGTTGCCGCAGTCCAATGGCGAAGTACGGTTCAATGGCAAAGCCCTACCGCCCAAGCTTCAGGATCGCTCGAAGGACCAGTTACAAAAGATCCAGATGATCTACCAGATGGCCGATACCGCGATGAACCCGCGGCAAACGGTAGAGGAAATCATCGGGCGGCCGCTTGATTTTTATCTCGGGCTAAAGGGCCGCGCGCGGGAGAAGCGCGTCATTGAGCTGCTGAATATGATCGAGCTAGATGAGAGCTTTCTTGATCGTTTGCCCTCGGAGCTTTCGGGTGGTCAGAAGCAGCGTGTGTGTATCGCGCGGGCATTGGCGGCTGAGCCTGAGGTGATCATTTGTGATGAAGTGACCTCTGCGCTCGATCAGATCGTGCAAGAAGGTATTTTGAAGCTTCTGATGCGGCTGCAACAGGAGTTCGGGATTACCTATCTCTTCATTACCCATGACATTGCGACCGTGCAGGCGATTTCGGACGAGATCGTGGTGATGTTCCAAGGGAAAGTTGTGGAACAGGGGCTTAAGAGCGAGATCCTCGCTCCGCCCTATCCGGACTATACGCAGCTCTTGCTATCCTCGGTTCCGGAGATGGACCCTGACTGGCTGACCAATCTGCTCAACGTGCGGGATGGCGTGAGTTGAACTGACCTGCCGAAAACACGGGTGCTGGCAAAAGAAAAGGCCAGGCTGATCAGCCCGGCCTTTCTGATCCGACATGCCCCACCGCTTCGGATCAGACCTCCTCAACAAGTGTGAGGATGTCAGGATTCTCGGCAAGGATCTTGGCTTCGCTGACCTTGAGCGGCTCGCGCACCGAGCCGCCGTAGCTTTCGAGACGCTCGCGCAGTTCGGGGAAGAGTTTGAAAATCTCTTCGCGGGTTTCTTCGGCGAAGGCACCCATGCCGACCTGACCGGGATGGAAGCTCTCGGACGGGATGCCTTCGGCATAGATCAGCTCGTGGGTGTCGAACATCATGTGGAAATATTCGACGCTGCCGCCTTCAAGCTGGAACACGGTTTCATCGTTGATCAGTGCCTTGGCGGGCACCAGTGCCTCGCGCTTGCCGAAGAGCAGCTCGACATGCCAGCCCTTAACCTGCATCCGGTGCTGCGGCGAAACGCGCAGATCGCGGCTGTTGCCCATTGCTCCCTTGCGGATAGTGTTGGCACGCTGGGCACGCAGCTCGTTTGCGAATTCGTTGCCGCTCGTATTGAGGAACACGGCCGTTGCGCCGCGCTCTTTTTGCTGTTCGTGCACTGCCTCGGACATGGTCTTGCCGAGTTCCACCAACGTAGCGTTTCGATCGACTTCATTTACAGTGTTCAACCGTTCAAGAACGATCATACCACCGAGTACCGCAGCAACGAGCAGCGGCAGCACCAGCACCATGAGCATTGATTGAACCAGCGACAGACGGCTGAAAAGTGATGTTCTTTCGGACATAAGTCCCTCCAAATCACAAAACGAGATGCACATGAGGAATGCGCTCTTGGAATGGGAAACGGTTGTCCGGCTGCAAATGTTATTAAAAATAAGAAAGTATCATAGAAACCGGCATTTCTGCCGGTCTCCAAATCGCCAAAAGTATTGGTCGCGCCTCAGAAGTCGAGGTTCTCGACGCTGAGGGCGTTTTTCTGGATGAACTCGCGGCGCGGTTCGACGACATCGCCCATCAGTTTGGTGAAGAGATCGTCTGCCTCTGCCACATCGTCGATCTTCACCTGCAAGAGCGTGCGGGCCTCGGGATCGAGTGTGGTTTCCCAAAGCTGACCGGGGTTCATTTCGCCCAGACCTTTATAACGCTGGAGCGTCAGGCCGCGTTCGCCCTCTTCGAGGATCGCTTGCAGAAGGTCGAGCGGGCCGTAGATCATCTGATGCCGGTCTTTGCGGTGCAATTGGGCCGGTGTTTCGTAGATCTCTTGCAGGCTCTTGGTAAAGCTGCCGGTTTTGCGGGCCTCGCCGGAGCGGAGCATCGGGCCGTCGAGCGTGCGGACCTCCTCAACACCGCGCAGGATACGGGCGAGGCGAATGCCGTGGTCTTGGGTGATCCGGCCCTGCCAACCACGCTCGTACTCCAGCGCGATCAGGTCGAGGCGTTTGGCGACCTTGTCGGCCACGCCTTGCAGATCGGCATCCACCGCGCCCGGCACGAAGCCACCCGCGATGGCGGCTTGTTCGAGGATGTGGCGGGGATAATGGGTCGGGAAGGCATCCAGAACGCGGCGCAGCTGGCGCGCCTCATCAACCACGCGGCGCAGATCGGCACCGCCTATCTCGGAACCGTCGCCAAGCCGCAGAATAGCGCCTTCGGTTCCCTGCTCAATCAGGTATTCGTCCAGTGCCGCCTGATCTTTCAGGTAAACCTCGGAGCGGCCCCGCCCGACCTTAAACAGTGGCGGCTGCGCGATATAGAGATAGCCACCTTCGATCAGCTCCGGCATCTGGCGGAAGAAGAAGGTCAGCAGCAGGGTGCGGATGTGTGCGCCATCCACGTCTGCGTCGGTCATAATGACGATCTTGTGGTAGCGCAGCTTTTCGATGTTGAACTCGTCACGGCCGATGCCGGTACCGAGCGCCATGACGAGGTTGCCGATCTCCTGACTGGAGAGCATCCGGTCGAAGCGCGCGCGCTCAACGTTGAGGATCTTACCACGCAGGGGCAAAACAGCCTGTGTCCGGCGATCGCGGCCCGTTTGGGCGGAACCACCGGCGGAGTCACCCTCGACGAGGAAAACCTCGGTCTTTGACGGGTCTTTCTCAGAGCAATCCTTCAGCTTACCCGCAAGGAAGTTCACATCCATCGCGGTTTTACGACGGGTCAGTTCGCGGGCTTTGCGGGCGGCTTCACGGGCCATTGCGGCCTCGATGATCTTACCGACGATCTGCTTTGCCTCATTCGGGTTTTCTTCAAACCATTCAGAGAGCTTCTCGCCGACGAGGTTTTCAACGGCGGGGCGCACTTCGGAGCTGACCAGCTTGTCCTTCGTCTGAGAGGAGAACTTCGGATCAGGTACTTTCACCGACAAAACGCAGGTGAGGCCTTCGCGGGCATCGTCGCCGGTGAAGTTGATCTTCTCTCGCTTCGCGATACCGGTGTCTTGGGCATATTTGGTGATGGTGCGGGTCAGAGCGGCGCGGAAACCGGCCATATGGGTGCCGCCGTCACGCTGCGGGATGTTGTTGGTGAAG
>Ga0181565_10002564_pt1 | contig 13949 bp, 9 predicted proteins | sample 101ome_16_FD_129661 | JGI IMG/M metagenome (GOLD analysis project Ga0181565, IMG submission 129661) | Coastal salt marsh microbial communities from the Groves Creek Marsh, Skidaway Island, Georgia - 101401AT metaG (megahit assembly) | ecosystem: Environmental > Aquatic > Marine > Intertidal zone... | reverse complement strand
TGAATACCAAAGGCATTTTGTAAGTTCTAATATTGATGAAAGAACTTTAAGAGAGCTTTATCTATTACCTTTTGAGATGGGAGTAAAGGCTGGATCGTTGTCTGTTATGTCTGCATATAATCAGCTAAACAATATCTATTGCTCTTCTCATGCTGATATTTTAAATAAGATTCTCAAGGAAGAATGGAACTTTCCAGGTTATGTTGTCAGTGACTGGGGAGCGGCACAAGACACTATTGGGAATGCTAATGGTGGACTTGATTGTGAAATGCCAGGTCCTGCTAGGAGCTGGGGAGAAAATTTAGTTAAAGCGGTGAATGATGGCAAGGTACTTGAAGAAGTGGTGGATGACAAGGTTAGAAGGATTTTAAGAGTGGCTGATTTCACTGGAAGACTAGACAAACCGGAAGAGAAACCTGAAGAGAGTAATAATCTTAAAGAAGATCAAACCTTAATAAGAAAAGCTGGTTCTGAAGGTATGGTTTTATTAAAAAACAACCAAGTATTACCTTTACAAAAAGAAAAAATAAAAAAACTTGCTGTTATAGGGCCAAATGCACTTAAGGGACAATACTTAGGAGGAGGCAGTGCTTCTTTAAATCCTCATTATGTAGTTCACCCACTTGAAGGGATTAAAGCTGCATTAGATGAAAATGTTGAAGTAAGTTATGCAAAGGGTTGTCACACTCACAAATTTTTACCAGCTATACCTGAATCTTTATTTACTGAAAATGAAGGTTTTTCTGTTGATTTTTACGATGGTCAAGAATTTAAGGGATCGCCTATAGAAACAAAGATCCTTAAAGGAAATAAGTTTTGGGCTATGGGAGGTTTTGGTCTAGATATTGTTGCTCAATCTAAAAGGCCGTCTTTAAGCGTAAGGTTTTCTGGAACATTAAAACCTGAATTTTCAGGTGAATTTGACTTTGAAATCTTTAGTATAGGGCCTTCAAGATTGTTAGTTGATGATGAAGTTTTAATTGATAACTGGACTTCCCAAGACCCTGGAGAAACTTTCTTTGCTATGGGGTCTGCTCCAAAAAGAGGTAAGATCGAATTTAAAGAAGGACAAACTTATTCGTTAGTTATTGAATATAAGTGGGAAGGTCGATTCCCTGCCGTTCAGATTGGTATGCAGGCACCTGATCAACATGACTTAATGGAAGAGGCAACGTCGTTAGCAAAGGAAGCAGATGCAGTAATCCTTATTGTTGGCACAAATTCAGATTGGGAGACAGAGGGAAATGATAGGGCTTCTTTAGATTTGCCTTCTAACCAGGATGAATTAATAGAAAAAGTTTGTGACCTCAATAAAAATACCGTTGTAGTATTAAATACAGGCTCACCTTGTGAGATGTCTTGGGTAGATAAAGCCAATTCAATACTTCAATGCTGGTTTCCCGGTCAAGAATTTGGAAACTCCTTGTCTGATGTATTATTCGGCGAGGTAAACCCATCCGGAAAATTACCAACCACCTTTCCGAAGAGCTTAACTGATACACCTGCTTATTCAACATATCCTGGTAAGGATCTTCAAATGGACTATGAGGAAGGCCTATTTATCGGTTATAGATGGTATGACAGGGAAGAGATTGAACCATTATTTGCTTTTGGACATGGTCTTTCTTATACAACCTTTGAGTACTCTAATTTAAGGGCAGTTCCTCCAAAAGGGACTTCATCAGTTGCAGCTTTTGAATTAGATATAACTAATTCAGGTGATGTTTTCGGTAAAGAGATAGTGCAGGGCTATGTGAAGGTTTCTGAATCTAAGATAGATCGTCCTATTAAGGAGTTAAAAAAGTTTGAAAAGGTTTCCTTAGAACCTGGCGAGTCAAAGAAAATTACATTCGAACTCTCCGAAAGAGATCTATCATTTTGGAGTGAAACAAATCAATCTTGGCAGGTAGAACCCGCAGAATACATCTTCGAAGTTGGTGCTTCTGCGATCGATATTAGAGAATCTACTTCCGTTTGGTTAGGTTAACTAAACTTTTTTAGGGGCTCCTTTCTCCTCTACCTCCTGATCATGAAATTTCTTAGTCTCCACGAGCTCAGGGATTAGTTTATCTAACTGATCTAAAGTCCATAAATTATCTGTAGTAAAAGATTGAATAATTGCTGGTTGTTGCATGATCCCTAATATTCCTCCTTGAGAATGAATAATTTGAGATGTTATTTCACTTGCTTCTTCAGTACAAAGCCAAGCTACGACTGGCGCTATCTGCCCTGGACCTTGAGTCCAATCATTTTCATCATACTTTCTTCCTGCCGCTTCTATCAGATCTATTGTTAACCTTGTTGCTGCTCCAGGAGATATAGTATTTACAGTGCATTTGTATTTTGCAACTTCTAAAGCTAGAGATCTGGTGAAACCTGCGATACCTTCTTTAGCTGCCCCATAATTTACCTGACCAAAATTACCAAATAGACCAGATACCGATGACATATTTATTATTCTGCAACCAGAAACATTGTTGTCTCTAATATACCTAACAAGCGGTCTAGTGCAGTTATAGTGACCCTTGAGATGTACTTCCATGATTACATCCCAATCAGATTCTTCCATGTTATATAAAGTCCTATCTCTTAAGACTCCTGCATTATTCACAAGAATATCAGCACGACCAAAAGACTCTATTGCAGTGTTAAATATATTTTGTCCGCCTTCAACTGTACCTACAGAATCGTAATTTGCAGCAGCTTCGCCTCCTAAGGCTTGAATTTCTTCAACAACCTGATCGGCAACTTTTCCTTCACCACTGCCATCTCTATCTCCCCCTAAATCATTGACTACAATCTTTGCTCCCTCTGAAGCGAGATACAAACAAATTTCTCTACCTATTCCTCTTCCCGCACCGGTAATAATTGCAACCTTGTCTTGTAATCTTGCCATAATATTCTCCTCTTTTTATTTTACTTAAAAATAATATAGAAAATGGTGTTTTTTTACCCATTTTTTTTGTATTTATTTCTACCCTTTTACTGTATAAAAGGTCTGTAGGGAGGCGTAAAAATAAATGGCAGAAGATAGAATTCAGGCTCAGAAAGCTTCAAATGGTACTATTTGGACTTATGGCTTTGGTTCTATCAGTGTAGGTATAAAAAATAACCTGTTAGGTACTTGGTTATTAATCTATTACAACCAAGTTCTTGGACTGGATGCAATTCTTGTTTCTTCGGCCATCGCAATCGCTCTTGTTGTTGATGCCATTTCTGACCCATTTGTAGGTATTTGGTCTGATAGAGTTCGTTCTAGGTGGGGTAGAAGACATCCTTTCATGTATGGCTCCATTATCCCTTTTTCTCTTTGTTATTACCTGATACTACAAGACCCAGGAGACATTTCTGATGGAGAGATGTTTACCAGATTATTGGTACTAATGATACTAATGAGAATTGCTATGACCTTTTATGAGGTCCCTAGAGCTGCCCTTGTTCCAGAATTGTCAAAGGACTACGACCAAAGGAACAACTTCTCAGGTGTAGGCATGGCATTGGGATGGTTGGGTGGTGCTGGTATTTCTTTTATTCATATGGAATTTTTTCTAGGAGATAGCTACTTTAATACCTCTGGTTATCAATCATTAGCATTTTGGGGCGGATTAGGGATCTTTATAAGCACTGCAGTTACGGCTATGGGAACGCATAAACATATACCTAATTTACATATTCCCCCAGAAAGAAGTTTTCATATTCCTACTTTTTTAAAGGAAGCAAAAGAAACTCTTTCAAATAAAGCTTGGATAGTTTTATTTCTATCCGGCTGCATATATTCTTTATTGGTTGGCGTTGATACAGGAGCAGTCACTTATTACTCAGCATATCTATGGCAGTGGCAACCTAACGAAATATCTGTGTATTCTCTATGGCAAGCAGTATCTGTCATTTGCATAGCTTTATTAGCTCCAATGATTGCTTATGGAAGAAGCAAGAAAAATATAGCGGTTGGCATATTTCTTTGCACGATATTCATAGGACCTTTACCAATAGTTTTAAGACTTTTAGAACCCCTTACTGGAATAAGTTTAATGCCGGTAAATGGATCTGATGCTCTATGGTGGATTCTTTTATTTCATGGCTGCGTTGTTGTAACTTTAGGCTCTTTAGGATTTGTCTTCATTGGCTCAATGGCAATGGAAATAGTAGAAGATGTTGAAAAAACTACTGGAAGAAGAGAAGAAGGACTTCTAGGCACTGTAAATGCTTTTATACACAAACTTGTTGGTGCTGGAGGGGTTTTGATTGCGGGCTTAATAGTATCTTGGGCTGGTTTTGATGATCCAAATGCAACTCAAGAAATGTTAAATGGCGAAGTAATAAATAGATTTGCTTTTGTTCATGTTGTATTGGGATTTTGTTTGCCCATAGCTTCTACTTTATTGGTACTAATGTTTGATATTGATAGAAGAGGACATTTAGAAAACGTTAATGATTTAGGTTACGTCGAGAAGGAGTAATGTTCTTCTTTCCAATATCGGATGATAATCAAAGCAATTCAAGGCCCTATGTTTGTTATTCAATAATTGCAATTTGTTGTTTTATTTTTCTTTGGCAGAGTACTCTTCCTACTGACCTTAATCGTAATGCAATATATAACTTTGGTGTTATACCAGCCGCCTTATTAGGTGATCAGCAAAGTTTTATCAGTCCCTCTTTAACTGTCTTTACTTCTATGTTTATGCATGGTGGATGGATGCACTTGATAGGCAATATGGTCTTCTTGTGGATCTTTGGAGACAACATCGAAGATAGTATGGGACACAAGAAATTCTTGTTTTTTTATTTAATATGCGGTTTGTTAGCAGCATTATTACAAGCATCAATCAATCCGAGCTCTCCTGTGCCTATGATTGGTGCAAGCGGAGCAATAGCAGGAATTTTAGGTGCTTATTTAGTTCTACACCCTAAAGCCAATGTAAATGTTTTATTTTGGTTGTTTATCTTCATAACCGTAATCAAAGTACCCGCATTTATTGTCTTGAGCATATGGATTGTAAGTCAATTTTTTAGTGCTTCTCTTGGACCAGAAGGGGGAGTAGCTTATTTTGCCCACATCGGAGGTTTTATTGCAGGAGGTTTGTTGATAAGTTTTTTTAAATACCCTCAAATTAAGTTATTTCAGGAGGGCAACTCTCAATCATTTGAGTCAAGCAAATTTTCTCTCAATGGTATGTTAGGTCAAGGAAAAGAGAGAGACTTCATGCAAGAATTTATCGACACAGCTAATAAAAAAGATAAAAATTAGTTTATGCGCTATATATACATTCTCTTTGGAACAGTATTTATTATTTTTGGTATTTATACTGCAGGTATTTATTTAGATCTATATGGTGAACTAGAAAGCCCTGGAGCGTCTGTCAATTCCGAACTTCCCAAATCCTTAGTTAAAAAGAAATCTATTTCCCAAGAACCATTCGGGAAAGAAAAGCAGATATTATTCGGTGACACCCATGTTCACACCACTTACTCAACCGATGCTTTCTTATGGAGCTTACCTATCTTGAATGGTGAAGGTCCTCATCCAATTTCTGATGCTTGTGATTTCGCTAGATTCTGCGCCAATCTAGATTTTTGGGTTTCAACAGACCATGCAGAAGCTTTGACGCCTAGAAAATGGAAGTCAATCAAAGAGGCTGTAAGGAATTGTAATAATCCAACAGATCCAGAAGAACCTGATTTAGTTACTTTCTTAGGTTATGAGTGGACTCAAGTGGGTGATAGTGCTCAAAATCATTATGGTCATAAGAACGTTATGTTCCGTGATGTGGAAGAAGGGAAGGTTCCTCTTAGGGCTATTGGAGCGGGAGGAATTGCAACTAATGGGATGAGAAATACCTTACCTGAACAATCCAAGCAAATGAGACCTGTTGCATTGCTAGATTTTGAAAATAGACATAGATATTTCAATTTCATTGCTTTTGCTGACGAGCTAGGTACTTCAAAGTTATGCCCTGAAGGCATTCCTTCAAGCCAATTGGGTGATGACTGTTATGAATTCGCCAATACTCCCAAAGAGCTTTTTTCTAAGCTAAGAGATTTAAATATTCCAGCCATTGTAATTCCGCATGGTAATACATGGGGTTTTTATACTCCTCCTAATAGCTCTCTCGATAAGCAATTAACTTCTGAATTTAATGATGATAAGTTACAGATCTTATTTGAAGTAATGTCAGGCCACGGTAACTCAGAGGAATATAGACCATGGCGAGCTCTCACTAATGATGCAAATGGTAATCTTGTCTGTCCGAAGCCAACAGAAGATTATTTACCTAGTTGCTGGCGTGCAGGAGAGATAATAGAGGAGAGGTGCTTGAATAATGGCTTCTCTGATGCAGAGTGCACCTTGAGGGCCGAAGAAGCAAGAGACAATTATGCAGTTATGGGAGTTGCTGGTCATTTAACTGTTCCAGGTGTCCAAATAGAGGATTGGCTTGACTCCGGTCAATGTAAAGACTGTTATTTGCCTTCTTTCAATTATAGACCTGCTGGTTCAGCCCAATATGGATTAGCTATTTCAAATTTTGATCAAAACAAAATTTCACGTTTTAATTTTGGTTTTATTGCTTCAAGTGATAACCATAGAGCAAGACCTGGTACTGGTTATAAAGAAATAGATAGATTTGTTACTACTGAAGCAAATGGACCTAGTCATGAATATATTGCTGATATTCTTTATCCAGTTGATGCTGTCACTGATAGATCGGTTGATTTAAGAGATCAACCTCTTTTGGGATTAAGGGCAGGTTTCGGTTCCTTTGAAGCGGAGAGGGAAGCCTCCTTTTTTACAACAGGTGGACTTGCCGCAGTTCATACTTCTGGAAGAGATAGGGAGTCAATATGGGCTGGTTTAACTCGAAAGGAGACTTATGGAACAAGTGGAGACCGAATACTTCTGTGGTTTGATCTTGTTTCAGATGACTCTATCTTCCCAATGGGAACGACCATAACTCTTGCCGATAACCCTAGATTTAGAGTCAAAGCTGTGGGCGCTTTTGAGCAAAAAGATGGCTGTCCAGATTATTCATCAACAAATATTTCACAAGAAGAGCTTGAAAGAATTTGTAAAAATGAGTGTTACAACCCTTCAGATGTAAGAAAAAATATATCCAGAATAGAAGTAGTTAAAATAACCCCTCAAATCTCTAATAGTGAGAGTGTTGAAAATCTGATTAAAGACACCTGGAAAACATTTGAATGCAAACCGAGTCAGCAAGGTTGTGAGATAGAATTTGAAGATAACGAATTTACTGAAAATTCTAGAGATACTATTTATTACGTTAGAGCTATCCAAGAACCTTCACCAGTTGTAAACGGAGGCAATTTGCGTTGCACCTATAATGAAAAAGGGGAGTGTATTAAAGTGAATATCTGTTATGGTGACTCAAGAACAGATAAAGAAGATGACTGCTTAACGCTTTCAGAAGAAAGGGCTTGGTCGTCTCCTATCTATATAAATTACCAACAAATCTAAGCTTTATATCATGGAAGAAAATACTCCAAATAAGAAAATTGATTTTAGAACAAAATTCTTCTATGGATTTGGATCAATTTCTTTTGGAATTAAGAATAATGGATTTAGCTACTTTGTTCTTTTTGTCTACAGCTCCGTTTTAGGATTACCAGCATGGATGGCTGGTTTAGCTTTAAACCTAGTACTAATAGCTGATGCCATTACAGATCCCCTTGTAGGATATTTTTCAGATAGGACCAGGTCTAGATGGGGTAGAAGGCATCCTTTCATGTATGCAGCTGCATTACCAGTAGCTATCACATACTACTTTTTATGGACCCCTCCAGAATCACTCACTGACTGGCAATTATTTTCTTATCTTCTTGTTTGTGCAATTGTAATAAGAGTTTTTATAACATTTTACGAGGTGCCTTCAATTTCTCTTGGTCCTGAGTTAACAGATAGCTACGTTGAAAGAACTTCATTGATGTCATTTAGATATTTCTTCGGTTGGTTTGGGGGTTTAACTACCTATAATTTAGTATGGTTTTGGTTTGGTCCCTCTAACGTTACAGAAACTTTCTCTGATGGAAGATATAATCCAGAGGCATGGTCTGAATACGGATTAGTTGCTGCAATACTTATATTTATTGGAATTATAGTAACCGCTGCAGGAACCCATAAACATATCCCAGATTTAATTGAACCACCAGAAAGAAAAAATACATCTTTTACTAAAGTTCTTACTGAGGTGAAAGAGACATTACTTTCAAATCGCTCCTATATGTTCCTATTTTTCTCTGGCTTGCTTGCTGCTTTAGCCGGTGGAATTGAGGCTGCATTTGCAGTTTACTTTGATAGTTATTTCTGGGGTCTAAGTTTAGATGAAATGCTGACCAGAGGATTATGCCTATATCTAGCTCCCATTATTGCAATTTTTGCAGCTCCTTTTTTTACTGACAGATTTGGTAAAAAGAATACTGTAATGTCGATATGGGCCTTTCAGATTATATTTGCAGCACTTCCATTTGCACTTAGGTATTCTGATTTAACCTACGGGACCTCTTTATTTCCAGAAAATGGAAGTCCTTATCTTCTACCTACCTTGTGTATTCATGTTGTCATCAATGTTTCTGCTGCAATCATTGTTTTTGCAACACTGGCGTCAATGTTAATGGATCTTGTTGAGGACATTCAGCTAAAAACCGGAAGAAGAGAAGAAGGAATCTTATTTTCAGCCAGAAGTTTTGCTGATAAAGCAGTGAGCGGATTTGGTTTAACTTTTGCAGGAATTATTCTTTCGCTAATTTCTTTTCCTGAAAGCTCCGTTATAAGAGAGCAGCTCAATGGCCAAGTGCCAAGTGAAGTTTTAGCTAATCTAGCCTTATGGTATATACCAATATGTATCATTGCTTTTGGTTCAGCACTTTCACTAGTTGCTGGATATACCTTAACTAGAGATGAACATGAAGAAAATGCTGCCAATCCTGATACCAAGGTTTGGAAGGCCAATTAATGCTTTTAAAACATACTTATAGTTCTCCTGTAGGCAATATAGGGTTATTGATAGAAGATCATAACCTCATTTCGATCTCACTAACCAATCCTATGCTTAAAGGGATAGAAGCCAAGAAGGACTCCAAAAGCTTTAAATACATAATTACTCAGTTAGATGAATATTTCTTTGAAGGCAGGAAGAAATTTGATATTGCTTTTAAGATTTCACCAACTAATTTTAGATTAAAGGTTTATCAAGAGATGCAAAAAATTCCCTATGGTAAAAGTATTACGTATTCAGATTTGGCCGGTAAAGTTGGTAGTCCCAAAGCATTTAGAGCAGTTGGAACTGCATGTGGAAAAAATCCTCTCCCTTTAATAATTCCATGTCATAGAGTGAAGGCTCAATCAGGTTTGGGCGGATTTACTGGAGGCCTTGATATCAAAAGATTTCTCTTAAACCTCGAAAGCAATTAAAATTCATACATGAGTGCAATTACAACAATTGAAACAAAACTAAAAAAAGCTTTGGAACCAAGTCATCTTGAGGTCATAGATGAGAGCTACCTTCATAATGTAGAGCCAGGAAGAGAATCTCATGTGAGGATAGTTGCAATTTCTAATCTATTCGAAGGGCTCAATTTAGTTAAAAGACATCAACTGATTTATGCGGAAATTCAAGATGAAATTGCTGGTCCTATTCATGCCTTATCCCTGCACACCTTCACTGATGATGAGTGGTTGGAGAAAAATAAAAAGGCTGAGCCTTCACCAGATTGTCTTGGTGGAAGTAAGAACGACTCATAACTTTTCAAAATGACAGCTAAGCATGTTGTTACCTTTTACTCTATTGAAAAAATAGAGGATTACTTAAAAGTAGGGAGGTCTGTAGAAAGGTTTTGTACGAAAAGGAATATTGTAGGCACATTTTTTTCTACATCACAAGGCATCAACACTACCTTGTCAGGTCGTAAAATCGATTTAGAAGAGTTGATTAGTATGCTTGATACTAAATTTAATTTTAAACTTCAGGATTTGACATGGTCTATAACTAAGGCAGAGCCTTTTAAGAGATTAAAAATAAAATGTAGAGAAAAGCTATTACCATTAGAAGGGGATTTTGATCCGACAGAAACAAGCGGCAAGCACTTAAATTATTCTGAATGGAATTCAATAATCTCAGATCCTGATACCATCGTTATTGATGTAAGGAATGATTATGAGACCGAGATTGGCACATTTAAAAATTCCCTGATTCCAAACATGAAGAACCTAACCGAATTTCCTGATTTTGTAGAAAGTAAACTATCTAACGATAAAAAGAAGAAAATAGCTATGTTCTGCACAGGTGGCATTAGATGTGAAATAGCCTCTTCTTTTATGATTGAAAAGGGATTTAAAGATGTTAATCAACTCGACGGGGGAATACTTAGATATCTAAAAGATTCAAAAGATGAGAATCTTTGGCAAGGAGAATGCTTTGTATTTGATGAAAGAGTAACGGTGAATAGCAATCTAGAGCCTGGTGAATATTATCAATGTTTCGGTTGTAGAAGACCTCTTTCGGAAATAGACCTTAAATCAGAATATTATGAAAAGGGAGTATCTTGCCATCATTGTTACGAATCTTCTTCAGCAAAAGATAAAGAGAGGTATGCACAAAGACAGTTGCAAATAGAGCTTGCAGAAAAAAGAGGTCATGTGCATATGGGTGCTAATGCAAAGCAAAAATAAAGTCATAACAATGTCTAATTCTTTATCTAAATTCATTACAACAAACCCAAAATCTTTATTATTTATTTTTGTTGTTGCTTTAATTTTCTCCTTATTCAACTTGGATAATTTCAAGCTTGATGCTTCCTCAGATTCTTTAGTTTTGGAAAGTGATGACGACTTAAAATATTACAGAGAGGTAAACTCTGATTACTCCTCTTCAGATTTCTTGATAGTTATTTTTGATCCCCAAGAAGACTTATTCTCTGAAAAAACTGTAGCTCAGGTTCGTGAAATGGTTACTGTGTTCGAAAATATTGATGGAGTTGAATCAGTATTAAGTTATCTAGATGCTCCTTTACTTTTTAGTCCCAAAATGAGCATGAGCGAATTAGTAGATAATTTGCGAACCATAGAGGACGAAGGAGCAGATAAAGATCTTGCCCGACAGGAATTTAAAAATAGCCCTCTCTATACTGAATTACTTACTGATAAAGAGACAAATTACACGGCGATGCAATTAATACTTGCCAATAATCCTGAATACGATGCAGCCATCAATAAACGCTATGAGATTCTAGATTTAATCAATTCTGATCAATACTCTCCTGATGTGCATGACTTAGCTTTAGAAGCTGTAAATGAAGAAATCAAGTTAATGAATGCTCAAGCTTCGATTAAGAGAGATACCTTAATCGAAGACACCAGACAAGCCATGAATGAGTTTAGAGATAGTGGAGATATTTATCTTGGAGGCACAGCAATGATAGCTTCAGATATGATCAGCTTTATCAAAAGCGATTTACAGTATTTCGCATTAGGTGTTTTGGTTATGTTCGTAGTGACCTTAAGTATTATATTCAAGAAGTTACGTTGGGTAACAATGCCTTTAGTATCAAGCGCCCTGATAGCATTATTTGTTATAGGCTTTTTAGGTTGGATGGACTGGAGGGTGACAGTTGTTTCGTCAAACTTTATATCTTTGCTTTTGATAATTTCTATTTCCTTGACTATCCATTTAATTGTTAGATATCAGGAGTTGTATGAAATCAATGCCTCTGCAACAAGACAAGAATTAGTCTCAATGACAATAACACAGATGCTTAAGCCTTGTTTCTACACAGCTTTAACTACTATTATTGCCTTTGCCTCTTTAGGGGTGAGTGAAATTAAACCAGTGATAGATTTTGGCAAAATGATGGTTGCTGGAATATTTTTTGCTTTTTTATTTTCGTTCATTCTTTTCCCTATTTTCATGCTCTTATTCACTTCTAAGAAAGGTAAAGAATCGAGAGATTTTACCAAAGGAGTAACTGTTATTTTTTCATCCCTTACGGAAAAGTTAGGCAATTACATTACTTTAATAGCAATCGTGCTTTTTTCCATCTCTTTATATGGAATTAATCAATTGACTGTTGAAAATAGATTTATTGACTATTTCAAACCATCGACAGAAATTTACAAAGGTATGGACTTGCTAGATACAAGGTTAGGAGGGACAGCTCCTCTAGATATAGTAATTAATGCTCCTAGTGATTGGAATATTCAGGAAGAAGATAATTTTGATGATGATTTTGGTTTCGAGGATGATGAGTTACAAAATGGATATTGGTGGAATACCATTTCATTAGATAGATTAGAAGCAATTCATGATTATATTGATTCTTTGCCTGAGATAGGAAAGGTCTTATCTGTAGCTAGTGGAATTAAGGTAGCTAGAGAATTAAAGGACGGTGAGCCATTATCTGAACTTGATTTGGCTTTAGTCAAAAATATGTTACCTGAAGATATAAAAGAAAATTTACTTAGTTCTTATATCAGCCAAGATGAAAATCAAGTGAGAATATCTGCTAGAGTCATAGAATCTGCTGAAGGGTTAAACCGTAATGAACTCTTGGAAGAAATTTCAACTAATCTTGAAAATGAATATGGTCTAGCTAAAGATCAGTTTAGGCTTACTGGTTTAGCAGTTTTATACAACAATATGCTCCAAAGTTTATTTGATTCCCAGATTGGAACCATAGTCATTGTTTTCACAATTATTTTCTTAATGTTCCTAATACTCTTCAGATCTTTTTATCTGTCCATTATTGGGATTATTCCAAATCTATTAGCAGCGAGTGTTGTTCTAGGGACAATGGGCTTATTCGGCATCCCGCTTGATATTATGACCATCACTGTAGCCGCAATAAGTGTAGGTATGGCTGTTGATAATACCATTCACTATATTCATAGATTTAAGAAAGAATTTGCTAATTCAGGAAATTACAAGAATTCAATGCATAACAGTCATAGAACAATAGGTAGAGCTATGTTCTATACTTCATTAACAATTATTCTAGGTTTCTTAGTGTTTGCTACATCTAATTTCAATCCTAGTGTTTATTTTGGATTTTTTGTATCACTCGCCATGGTTATGGCATTATTAGGTGCACTAACACTATTACCCCAATTGATTCTTTATTTTAAGCCATTGGGGAAAGAAAAAATTATAGGAGATTAATATGGGACCTCTCAAAGGATTAAAGATTGTTGAAATGGCTGGAATAGGTCCAGGTCCATTTTGTGGAATGATTTTAGCTGATCTAGGTGCTGAAGTTATAAGAGTTGATAGAGCATCTGCTGCAGGCACTGGTTCACGTGAAGAGCCAGCTAATAGAGGCAAGAAATCTATTGCAGTAGATCTCAAATCTCCTCAGGGTGTAGAGGTTGTTTTGAAATTAGTTGAGAGTTCAGATGCTATTTTTGAGGGTTTTAGACCGGGTGTTATGGAAAGACTTGGATTAGGACCAGAAATCTGTCAGGACAGAAATGAAAGGATTGTTTACGGAAGAATGACTGGTTGGGGTCAAACTGGACCCCTAGCTAATGCAGCTGGTCACGACATTAACTATATCTCTTTATCAGGGGCTCTAGCAGCGATAGGTAGAAATGACTCTCCTCCTGTTCCTCCTCTTAATTTAATTGGAGATTTTGGAGGAGGGGGAATGCTTCTTGCATTGGGTATTGTTTCTGCCCTCTTAGAGACAAAGAATTCAGGAAAAGGACAGGTTATAGATGCTGCAATGACAGATGGATCGTCATTACTTATGACAATGATGTATTCCATGCATCAATCGGGATTTTGGAATTTAGAACGTCAGACCAATCTTTTAGATGGCGGCGCCCACTTTTATGATACATATGAATGCATGGACGGTAAGTATATTTCTATAGGTTCTATAGAACCTCAATTTTATTCATTGTTATGTGAAATAGCGGAATTATCTGAAGAAGATTTTGGAGA
>Ga0181565_10002555_pt1 | contig 13964 bp, 14 predicted proteins | sample 101ome_16_FD_129661 | JGI IMG/M metagenome (GOLD analysis project Ga0181565, IMG submission 129661) | Coastal salt marsh microbial communities from the Groves Creek Marsh, Skidaway Island, Georgia - 101401AT metaG (megahit assembly) | ecosystem: Environmental > Aquatic > Marine > Intertidal... | reverse complement strand
TGGACGAACTCTCAAACTACGCTGATTATGTCTCTTTTTGCCCTGAAAACCTTGCTTTTGGATCTCCCAGAGATTCTTTAAGACTTGTTAGAAATGAGACTGATACAAAAGTGGTCTCGAATAAAACACTTGAAGATCTCACTGAAACTCTAGAGCAATCATCTCAGAGTGAATTTGAAAAAATCTCTCAAAACAAATTAACTGGGATCATTTTAAAGTCTAAAAGTCCAAGTTGTGGACTAGGAAGTGCAAAAGTGTATCTTGAAAATGGATTTGTTTCAGAGAAAGATGATGGCGTTTTTGCAGCGATGTGTAGGAAAAATTATCCACTTTTACCGATAGAGGAAGAAGGAAGACTGTGTGACGCTTGGCTTCGTGAAAACTTTGTGATGCAGGTTTTTGCGTATGATGCTTTTGAGCAGTTTAAAATCGATGCGAGTTTAGGGAAACTTGTTGATTTTCACCGAACAAACAAGTTTTTACTTCAATCCAAAGATGATCAGATTTATAGACAATTAGGGAAGCTCGTTGGGAATCATGAAGGTAAAGATTTCGAAGAGATATTGCAAGAGTATGAACACTTGTATAAAACAGCTATTTCTAAAAAAAGTAGCGCTGGAAAAACTCGAAATGTGTTAGAGCATATGGCAGGGTTTCTCAAGAAGTTTTTATCCAAAGAGGAGAAGGCTTTACTTCATGAGCAGATAGATGATTGTGCTGCAAAAATAATACCTGTGATTGTTCCATTAAGCACCTTAAAAATATATGCTACAAAGTATGAAGTGAGCTATTTACTTGAGCAGAAATTTTTGGATCCATATCCAAAAGAATTGGGCTTGCGATCTAGTGTAACGAGCCTCAAGTGAGACAGATTCTTTGGTTTCGAAGAGATTTACGAGTAGAGGATAATCCACTTTTATCTTTTGAAGGGGAAGTTTTTCCGATATTTATATTTGACACAAAGATTCTTTCAAAACTTCAAAAAGATGATAAACGGATGGGTATTTTGTTCTCATCGGTCCAAAAGCTCAAAAAGAAACTTCAAAATATAGGTTTAGATCTTAAAATTTTTTACGGAGATCCTGTAGAGATTTTTAAGTCACTCCCGCTTGATCAGTTTGATGAGGTGGTTGCTTCAGGTGATTATGATGAATATGCAAAGCATAGAGACCGAGAAGTTTCACATCTTTTACATTTTCGTTATATCAACGATACCTACCTTTTTAAGCCAAAAGAGGTTCTAAAATCTGATGGATCTCCCTACCTTGTTTTTACTCCTTACTACAAGAGATGTTTAGATATTTTACAATCAAAAGAGATCACTCAGTATGAGAGAGTAAAACAAACACTTTATCAGGCAGATTATGATTCACAGATTAGTTTAGGGTCTTTAGGATTTGAATCACAAGAGATTTCATATGATTATGAGAGTAAATTTAAAAATATGCAAACAAAGTTTAAAGACTATAAAGATCAAAGAGATTTTCTTGATAAAGACTCAGGCTCAGACTTGAGTGTTGCTTTGCGTTTTGGATTGCTTAGTATTCGAACGCTTTTTCACCTTGCAAGAAAAAATCCTGATGGTGAAGCATTTGTTCGACAACTCATTTTTCGAGACTTTTATGCGTATCTGCTGTTTCATTTTCCAAGCCTTGCATGGGAGAATTACAAGGGACGATTTAATGGAATTGAGGATAATGAAAAGTATGAAAAATTCATTACCGCTCAAACTGGTGTACCAATTGTAGATGCAGGTGTGCGAGAGCTCTTAGAGACAGGGAAAATGCATAATCGTGTACGTATGGTCGTTGCATCTTTTTTTACAAAAGATTTGTTACTCCCTTGGCAACTCGGTGAAAAGTTTTTTGCACAGCATCTTTTAGATTATGATGCGGCATCAAATATTCTCTCATGGCAGTGGAGTGCTGGAACAGGGATAGACCCTCAACCTTATTTTAGGGTTTTTAATCCATACTTACAAAGTAAAAAGTTTGACAAAGAAGCTAAATATATTAAAAAACATCTTCCTCAGCTTCAAGATATTGCTCCAAAACATATACATAATGAGGAGTACCTTTTAAAGGCAAACATTGAGGGGTATCCAAAACCTATGTTACAGCATAAAGAAGCAGCAAAAATTGCTATAGAAAAATTTAAACCATAAATAAAGAGAAAACTATGAAACGAAAAAATATGATTGTAACTTTAGTAACTTTTACTATGCTTCTGTTTTTACAAGCGTGTTCAACTACATATCCACACCTTCAAACTGTTAGCAAAGTTGATCCACACAAATATATAGGAAGATGGTACGAGATAGCACGATATGATCAATTTTTTGAAAGAGGTTGTTCTAATATCAGTGCAACATACACACTAAGAGAAGATAAGAAGATAGATCTTGTAAATCGTTGTACTCTTGATGATGGAACACAAAAAAGTGCAAAAGGTATAGCGTATGCAGTAGATGAGTCTTTTTCAAAACTAAAAGTAAGTTTTTTTCGACCGTTTTATGGAGACTATCAGATCATTATGCTTGATGAAGCATACAGTTATGCTGTCATTGGTGAACCTTCTCGTGAATACTTTTGGATACTCTCACGAACTAAAAAATTAGATCCAAAAACTCAAAATATGATTTTGTCAAAAATGAAATTATTTGGTTATGATCCAGCTAAATTGATTTGGCCTACACACGACGAGTAATACAACTAGTTCTCAAAACTTTTTAATTGACAAAAAAAGGGTACGAAAATATTTTCTTCTTTTATAAAATATCATCGTAATAAGGAGTAAACGGTGAATATCTACGACAAAACATCGCTTATTCAATGCAGCCTTGAAGAGCTTTTTCAATTCCATCTTGATGTGAAAAATCTCAAAGCGATTACTCCTCCAAATATACAAGTTACTCTTTTGAATGAAGGTTTTGAACCAAAAGAGGGTGCTGTACTTAAACTAAAAACAATAAAAAATTTTCTCCCTGTTGTCTGGGAGGTAAAAATAGACAAGCTTGAAGCGCCAAACTTGCTCGTAGATGTTGCCATGAAGTCACCGTTTAGATCCTGGAAGCATGCTCATGTATTCACTCAAGTTGATGATAGGACCTGTCAACTTCGAGATACCATTGAATACTCTTTAGGGTTTTGTCTTCTAGACTCCTTATTAAAACCTTTTGTAAATTATCAATTAGAATCAATGTTTTCTTACAGACATAAAGTTACAAAATCTCTTTTAGAATTGACTTGATACATCTTTGCTATAATCACGTAATTATTTATGGAATAGAGAATGGATGAAAAATATCTTCGTCGTTTACAAAGAGAAAAAAATGCTAGAAAAGAAGCAGAAAAGTTACTTGAAGAGAAGAGCTTAGAGCTTTACAATCTCAACTGCGATCTAGAAAAAAAAGTTGTTGAACGAACCAATGAGCTGCATCTACTTAATGAGAATCTTGAAGAAAGAATTGAAGAAGCTACACGAAAAAATAAGCTTCAAGAACAAAAGATGTTTGAACAGGCTCGTATGGCACAGATGGGTGAACTTATCAGTATGATTGCACATCAATGGCGCCAACCTTTAACTTCTATCTCTGGAAGAACATCAGATATACTTTTTTCTCTTGAACTTGGTGAATATGATTTCAATACACAAGAGGGGATTGAAAACCACACAAAAGATCTCACAAAAAAACTTGAAACTATAAATGAGATTGTTCAAAATCTCTCAATGATTATAAATGATTTTAAAGATTTTTATAAACCTAACAAACCAAAATCTCAAAGCAACTTTGAAAATGTATTGTCACGATCTTTAGATATTATTGGCAGATCTTTAGAAAAAAATGGTATCGAAGTGAATACAAAGATTGGCGAGCAAAAAGAGCTTATGATGCATGATAATGAATTGATGCAAGTTGTTCTGAACATTTTAAATAATGCCAAAGAGAATTTTAATGATAAAAAGATTGATCAAAGAGTTATAGAGATCGAGATTCAGAATAGATCTTTATCAATATGCGACAATGGTGGTGGAATTCCCACAGAAGTATTGCCTAAAATTTTTGACCCATATTTTTCTACTAAGCATGAGAAAAATGGAACAGGTTTAGGTTTATATATGTCTAAGATCATTGTTGAAGATCATCACAATGGATCGATCATCTGTGAAAATCTAAATGATGGTTGCTGTTTCACCATCACTATTTAGTTCAAAAATATAAACCGACAAATATCTCCTACGAACATATATTCAATCAAGTTACAATGCTCTCATAACAATTAGGAGATTGAAAAATGAAAATAAGAATAGCTTTAGAATGGTTTTTAAATCCAGATCACTTACCAATGATAGCAGGTGTTGTAAGTGGAAAATATAAAGAAGCTGGTCTCGATGTTGAGATTATTCAACCTGAAGAGCATTATGATGGTTTTGATGATCTAAAAAAACAAAACATAGATATCCATTGTAATGAACCACTACACCTCTTTGAACACTACTTTGATGGACTAAAATCACTTGGTTGTTTCTTCGAGACAAGAGGGGGAGTTATGATACGTGCTGATAGAGTTGAGAAGCTCAAAAGCAATGGAAAAATTAAGATAACAACTCCAGCATCTAACCCAATCACAAACACTATAGGATTTGAGATTATTAATCGTTATGCAGATAAACATGGATTTGTTATAGACAAAGAAAATGTTGAATTTGTTGAGACTGACTTTTGGCATATTAAAAATATGAAAGAGGATGAGAGTTTTGATGGTGCTTGGTTATGTTTTTATAACTTCGAAGGAGTAGAAGCAGAGATGGAAGGGTTTGAGAATTTATTTATAGATCAACATGAGTCTCCATATCCAAACTTTTCAGCATTAGAGTTTATGACAACACAAGAGACAATCAATGAAAAAGGAGATGCACTCTGTTCATTTATAAATGTAACCAACGAGATGAGCGCATACATTAAAAATAATCCTCTTGAAGCTGCTTCGATGTATTACGATTATACAAAAGAGGAAAAAAGTGAACTTATGAATAAAATTATTGAAGATACTATTACAAGGTTTGATCTCAATACAAGTGCTAACCCACAAAGATGGATGGAATTGTACACATTCCTTGAAGAACTAGATATCGTAAAGCTTAGTGATGCACAATACGATTCAATTTGGTCAAAGTGTTAAATATAAAAGCCTAAATTAGGAGGTGTAAAATGTTCCACGCTACAGGTATACTTGATTTTGAAGGTCATCCACATCCAAGAACAACAGCGCTTTTGGCAACGGGAGATAATTTTATGCCAGCTTCATGGCATATGCCTGTTTCAAAATTGCCATTTCGCTATGCGGTTGCAGTAAGAGAAGAGAACCATACACATAAACTACTTCACGAAAACAAAGAGTTCTCTTTAAATTTTTTAGATTTTTCTTTCGCAGAGGCATACCAGATAGCTGGAGAACATCACGGTGGAGACAAGTTCCTTAAAACCAGACTCCATCCAAAAAAAGCTCAAGAGATACAAAGTACACTTATAGAAGAAGCATATATGATTTATGAGTGTAAAGTGATTGATGTGCTCAACTTTGGAGATCATGATCTTTTTATAGCTGATGTAGTGTGTACGCACAATGCGCAAACAGCTAAAAATTCACCAACTTTATTCCTTGGAAAGGGTTATTATGATACTCTCAAACAGAACTACTCTCGACAGGTTAGAATAGTATAAATTTTATATTTTTAGGAGAATCTTGTGATCGTTGAACACAGGGAATTTTTTGACCAACATTGGTTCAAAGTTTTTCTCAACACTTTTGAAGACAGTATAGATTCAATTGTTATCACATCTCCATCTCCCCAAGAACATTTTTTGTATGTCAATCAAGCTTTTAAAATGAAAACAGGTTACGAAGAGAGTGAACTTCTTGGACAATCTCCAAGAATACTGCAAGGTCCTCTTACCAATAGAAAAATACTTGATGAACTCAAGGTAAAATTATCTCATGAAGAAAATTTTATAGGAACTAACCTAAACTACAGAAAAGATGGCACAACATACATAGTCAAATGGTATATTTCGGCTCTGCGTGATGAAGAATCTAATATAGTTGGATATGTTTCTTACCAAAAAGAGATAACAAAAAGTATAGAAGATATGAATAGAGCAAAACTTTTTGCTTCTATTGTAGATCAGGTAGATCAGATGATTATGATCACTTCAAGTATTGGAAAAATAGTGTACTACAATGAAGCATTTAGCCAAAAATATGGTTTTTCTGAGAAAGAGCTTATTGGAAAGAATGTAAATACACTTAAATCTGGAAAGATGCCACGATCATTTTATAATGAGCTTTGGGCAAATTTGATGCAGTCAAAATCATTTCATGGAGAGTTTATAAATAAACATAAAGATGGTCGTTTGTTTTTTGAGGCAAAAACAATTACTCCACTTAAAGATACAAATGGGGATAATAACTTTTTTGTAAGTATTGCTCAAGACATTACACATTTGATGCAACAAAAAAATAGATATAAACAAAAAGCTTACACAGATAAGTTAACAGGACTTTCAAATCGTCTACATATAGATGAAGTTTTTGAACAGAAGTTTCATCTTTTTAAAGATAATTCAAAAGCATTTAGCATTATCTTACTTGATATCGATCATTTTAAACAAGTGAATGACACATATGGGCATGAAAGAGGCGATGAAGTTCTTCAAAAACTTTCAAAGCTTCTTGTAAATAATTTGAGAAAAGATGATCTTGTTGCTAGATGGGGTGGTGAAGAGTTTCTTGTGATGCTTGATGTTTCCATTGATGAGGCATCTATTACGGCTGAAAAACTACGACAAAGTGTTTATGATAACCTTATGATAGAAGGACAAAATGTCACAGTAAGTTTGGGTGTTTCAGAGGTTCAGGAAGATGATAGTAAAGAGAGTTTGTTTAGAAAAGTTGATTCACTCCTTTATATGAGTAAAAAAGAGGGTAGAAATAGAGTCTCACGATAATGCAAATTTGACGCTAAAGAATCAACTAACAAAAATATTCTATGAAAGATATAGAAATATCGTTACACTTCAATAAATTGTTCATTGATGAAGGGGAATGAAATGAGGGTTGCTTTAACAGGTTCAAGTGGCTTTGTTGGTTCTTATTTTAGGAAAAAGTTTCCAGATCACATTGTTATTGATAGAGATGATACAGTTGAAGTGATTGAGCAAAAGTTAGAGAGTGCAGATGTGGTAATCAATTTAGCTGGAGCACCAATACTGAAGCGTTGGAGCGAAAGTTACAAAAATCTTCTTGTTAAGAGCCGTGTCGATTCAACACGTAAACTTGTCCAAGCAATTAACAACAGTGATGTAAAACATTTCATAAGTACTTCAGCTGTAGGTGCTTATCCTGATAATCAATCTTTTGATGAAAGTTTTAAAAAGTATGCAGATGATTTTTTAGGACAACTTACAAAAGCTTGGGAAGATGAGGCTTTACAATGTAACAAGCCAACTTCCATCGTACGGTTTAGCGTTATTCTTGGATCTGATGGGGGTGCATTAGCACAAATGCTGACACCTTTTAAACTTGGTTTTGGTGGAGTGATTGGAGATGGATCCATGTGTATGAGTTGGATAGACATAGAAGATCTGTATGGAATCTATAATCATATACTTTCACATTCTCTTACTGGTGTTTTTAATGCAAGTTCACCAAACCCGGTAAGTAATAAGGAATTTACTAAAACACTTGGGGACATTTTACATCGGCCTACATTTTTACCATTGCCAGAGTTTGTTTTAAAATTAATATATGGTGAAGGAGCGAGTGTTTTAACATCATCAAAAGAGGTGTATCCTCAAGCTATTTTAAACGCTGGATACAGTTTTAAGTATCCAAATATTAAAAGCTCTCTAGAACATATTTTACAAAATAGATGAAATAACAAAAAGCTGCTACAAACAATCTATAAAAATCAATAAAATTTCCACATAATTAAGGAGTGTAAGATGAAAAGAGCAATTTTGCTTATGAACATGGGTGGACCGAATAATCTTGATGAGGTTAATGTTTTTTTAACAAATATGTTTAACGATAAAAGGATTATTTCTGCTCCAAAGCCTATACGATCAATGATAGCAAAACTGATAACTTGGAGAAGGTCTGAAGAAGCGAAATCTAATTATGCGCATCTTGGTGGAAAATCTCCGATAGTTGGATATACAAATCAGTTGATTGATGAACTTCAAAAAAATATTCAAGATGCATCCATTCATATGGTTATGCGCTACACTCCTCCTTTTGCAAAAGATGTTCTTGAAGAGCTCAAAGATATTGATGAGTTTTATGCAATCCCTTTGTACCCACATTTTTCAAGCACAACTACACTCTCTAGTTATGATGACTTGTATGCAGCACTTGATGAGCTCAAAATTCGTGCAAGGGTGAAAACAATCGATGCATACTATTCTGACACTTACTATAATAATGCAATTATAGAGCGTATTAAAGAGGCTGTTGGAGATGATAGTCCTGAAGATTTTGAACTTATTTTCTCAGCGCATGGGCTTCCGCAAAAAATCATTGATAAAGGTGACTCCTATCAAAAACATATTCGTCAGAATGTTTACAGAGCGAGAAAAGCACTCTTGGATGCTGGGATTCATTTTCATAAAACACATCTTGCATATCAGTCAAGACTTGGTCCAATGGAATGGATCCGTCCATACTTAGATGACAAACTCAAAGCTTTACAAAAAAAGAAGGTAATAATCTTTCCAATTGCGTTTACAATAGATAATTCTGAAACAGAGTTTGAACTTGACATAGAGTACAAAGAGGTGGCGGATGAGTTGGGCTTTACAGAATATAGAGTTGCCAAAGCTCCAAATGCACATCCTGAGTTTGTTAAGTGCATTGCAAATATATATGAAGATCTTAAAGTAAGTTAAATGTTTGAGTATGCTGTAGTTGGTTCGGGTATTGGTGGCAGTACAATTGCCGCATATTTAAATGCAAAACAAAAAGATGTGGTTCTTTTTGAAAAAGAGGGATATCTTGGTGGATGTAGTTCAACATTTAAACATAAAGGTAGGTTGTATAATACAGGAGCAACCACTTTTGCAGGGTATCAAAATGGTTTTTTAGTGAAAGAACTTTTTGATACTATAGGGTTTACCCCTCAATTGATCCCTACTGATCCAACAATAGTTGTAAAACAGGGTAGTAAAATAACACCTAGGTTTAGAGATTTTGAGAAATTTTTAGCAAGTGTGCAAGAAAATTATCCTCATGAAAAAAATAGAGATTTTTGGGAATTAATATATAAGCTCAATAATCAGTTTTATCGATATGAGTCTCATTATTATTCTAATAAAAATATTGTTTCTAAAATAAAATCACTTTTAAGCTTTGTTCCTTTGGGAGTAAAGTTTTGGAGTTATCTTGCAAGGGATGCTCAAAGTTTTATTGAAGAATTTTTTGGTGAAATAGATATAGAATATATGCAGTTTTTAGAATCTCAAATTTTAATTGTTGCTCAAGCTCCTACAAAAGAGATTAATTTTTTGACAGCTGCACTTTCACTTGCATACACATTTAATGAAAACTATTATGTATATGGCGGATTTTCAAAGCTTTTTGACGGTTTAACGCAAAATATTAGTCATCTTAAAAGGTCATCTGAGGTTTTACTAATACAAAAAGAAGAGGATTATTTTTCTATACACACAAAAAAAGAGACAATTCAAGCTAAAAAAGTGATACTAAACTCTACAGTGTATGATAGTGCAAAGCTTTTTGAAGATGAGTCAATACGAAAATATTATAAGAAGTATGAGAAGTTAAACAACTATCAAAGTTCGTTCATGCTGTATATGACACTTAAGACAGATAAAAGTTTTGAACATCATTATCAGTTGATTCAAGATCAAGAGATAGCTTTTACAAAATCAAATGCAATTTTTGTTTCATTTTCTGATAAAAATGATAATGAAATAGCACCTCAAGGTCACTATAGTGTAACAGTTTCTATCCATACAGACACTAGATTTTGGAATGATCCAGCACAATATGAATCGCAAAAGAGAAAACTTCATGAGATACTTTTAGATACAATTCTTTCAGAACTTCATATAGAAAAAAGTGAAGTTGTAGAGAGTTTTGCAGCAACCCCTAAGAGTTTTATGCATTATTTAAATAGAGAACAATTAGGTGGCAATGCGATCACTTTTAAAAATTTTTTACCTTTTTTGCCATCCAATGACACAAGAATCAAAGGCTTGTATGGTGTTGGAGATACAACCTACGCTGCACAAGGATGGCCTGGAGTTATGATGGGTGTGAAAAACTTAACAAGGTTACTTGATGTATAACATTGCTTTAGAGATCCGTTCTAAAGACTGGCTTTATATTTTACTTATTGGCATTTTGTTTGGAACTCTGCTTTCTAGTTTAGGGTATGGACTTTTACAATATCCAATAGTAGATGGAGCAATATTTGGATTTATTCTTGGATTTAATATAACTCTGTTTTCATTACTCTTTATATCAAATATGAACAAAAGAATTTTGCCACGTGTTGATGAAGTGTTTTGGCTTCCTGCAGCTATGCTTTTTTCTTTTTTATCTGGCTTTTTAGGAACTTATCTTGGGGTGTATCTGGCACTATTTCTAAACCTAGAGATGATGCCAGGTTTTGTTGAAAAAGATTTGGAAGTGGCAATTGCGATTGGAATCTTGACATACGTCGTAGGTGCTCTTTTATATAGATTTGTAAAGCTTCGTAATGAGAAAGATTTGGTTGATTACGAGTTTGTTCAGAGTCGTTTGAAATCCTTAGAGAGACAACTTAATCCACATTTTTTGTTCAATGCGCTAAATTCGATCGCTGAGCTTATTCATCATAATCCAGAAAAAGCTGAAATGGCTGTTTTAAAAGTTTCTTCTTTTTTACGTAACACCATGAAAGAATCGGCTTTGTTGTCTTTAGAAGAAGAGATTCGAAATGTGAAAGATTATGTAGAACTTGAAAATATTCGATTTTCTGGAAAAATTATTTTACATCTACCCCAAAAGCTTTTTTATTGGCAAGTTCCAAAGTTTTCACTTCAACTTTTAGTTGAAAATGCTATTAAACATGGATTTAAAGATACAAGTAAAAATCTCAATATTTGGATAGAATTAGATCAGAATAACAATAGCATCTATATTTCAAATGATGGTGAAACAATGAGATCCAATAAATTTGGTGTTGGCTTAAGTAATTTGAAGCAAAGATTGAAGCTATTGTGTAAAGGTTCTATAAAATCTATACAAGATGATAAGAAAGTGAAGTTTTGTATAACTTTGGGGAATTGCAATGAGGATACTAATAGTTGATGATGAAGAGTTAGCAAGAGCTAGATTACTTCGAATGCTTACAAGTTTAGGCTACAGTGATATTCAAGAGTCTCAAAATGCTCAAGAAGCTATGGATGTTTGTAAAAATGAAGAGATTAATCTTGTGTTTTTGGATATAAATATGCCAAATACAAGTGGCATAGAGCTTGGATATGAACTCAAATTTTTAAGTCCTGAGATAAGTATTGTTTTTCAAACAGCATATGAAGAGCATGCACTTAAAGCATTTGACATTGGTGCTGTTGCTTATTTGGTAAAACCTTATAGTATAGAGCAACTTAAAACTGCTCTAGATAGAATCAAAGTATCTCAAGAGAGTGAATCAAAAGAGTTTAGAATTTTATCAAAACAAGGGGATAATTATCTTTTACTAAAACCAGAGGAGATCCATTATATTAAAGCTGATTTATCTGAGGTTATGATCCGTTCTACAAAGGGCTTCTCTTATTATGCACAAAAAATATCTGATCTTGAGAAAAAACTGCAAGGGCATGATTTTGTAAAAATTCATAGATCTTATTTGATAAATATCAATGAGATTAAAGAGATGGAAACAATTGAGCAGAGTAAACTCCGTTTCTTTTTTAAAAATAATTCTGATTCTATTGAGTCAAGTAAAGATGGTGCTAAAGCTTTTCGAGAGAGATTTTCTCACTAAATTATATGAGTAGTATGAAATATTTACTTGGTGTACTTATAGCCTTAGTAGGAGTTTTTGTATTTATGAAAGAGGGTAATCAAACTACTCAAGAAAAGATTGTTTTAGATAAATCTAGTGTGGTACTTGCTTTTGGAGATAGTCTTACGTATGGTTTTGGTGCCCCAAAAGAATATAGTTATCCAAGCATTTTAGAGAGAAAAACATCTTTGGAGATAGTTAATGCTGGGATAAACGGTGAAGTCTCTTCGCAAGGTTTAGCACGTTTAAAAACTATACTTTCAAAAAGAGAGTTTGACCTAGTGATTTTATGTCATGGTGGAAATGATCTTATCAAAAAACTTCCCCAAAATAATTTAAAGTCAAATCTTCTAGAGATGATTAGATTGATTCAAAATAATGGTGCTAAGGTTTTGTTTGTTGGTGTTGCTAATTTTGAAATGTTTGACTTTGAAACAAATGAAGTGTATGACCAGATTGCTCAAGAGACAGGTGTGGTGTATGATGGAATCACATTACAAAAAGTTGAATCTGACAGAAGTTTAAAGAGTGATTATGTCCATCCAAATGCTAAAGGGTATGAAGTGATGGCAAATGCTTTTTATGAAAAATTAGAAATTCGACAATAGTTTATTTTTCAATGTTACAATTTGTACATTAAATGATTTAAAGAGCTACTAAATGAAATTTTTGCCATTTTATATTATGACAACACTTAGCCTTTTTGCTTCAAACCCTTCAGTACAAAATGAAGGTTTAGATATGAGTGAACAAGAACGCGAAGATCAAAAATTGTGTCTGATGTTTCAAAAGAAGATATCTGAATTTGAGTTGCAAGCACGTGAAAATATGTATGCAAAAATTGCACTTCAATCCTATAAGACCAGAGCAGATATTTTTTGTTCAAAAGAGTAGTGGACAAATTATAATTTAAGCGTTCTTATCACTATATTTTTTTAGTTTAATTATTTAATTTTCAAGATAAGATTTTTGATATAATAGCGCACGAAATAATTTACAATAGGATACTTTGTGCAATATACAAATGAAGAATTAACAGAAAAAATCAAGCATTTAAAAGAGAAACTTGATGTAACTGTAGTGGCTCATTTTTATCAAAGAGATGAAGTGTTTGAAATGGGTGACATAACTGGTGATTCACTAGAGCTTGCAAAAAGATCTAGAGATGATAATGCTGAGTTTATACTCTTTTGTGGTGTTGGTTTTATGGGGCAGAGTGTTAAAGTGCTTTCACCACATAAAAGAGTCGTTATGCCTAAGATTGCATGTTGTGCGATGGCAAAAATGATTGATGGACTTTATTTTGATGAATCGATCGATTTTTTGCAAAAAAATGGGGTTGCTAAAGAAGATATTTTACCTATCACTTACATAAACTCAGATGCCTCTGTTAAAGCTAAAGTTGGTGAAATGGGTGGACTTGTGTGTACAAGTTCAAACGCAAAGTTTATCATTACTGAAGCATTAAAAGAGGGAAAGAAAATTCTTTTTGTTCCAGACAGATGCCTTGGACAAAACATAGCAAATCAGATGGGTTTAAACTCTATGGTTATTGGCGATGGAAGTGATCCAAAAGAGAATGACATCATTTGTTATGATGGTTTTTGTTCTGTTCATCAACTTTTTACTTTAGAGGATATTGAATTTTATAGAAAGAAGTTTCCAGGTATTTTGATTGCTGTTCATCCTGAATGTGATCCTGAGATTTGTGATGCTTCGGATTTTGTTGGTTCAACTTCACAACTTATAAAGTTTATTACTGAACTTCCACCTGAACAAAAAGTGGCAGTAGGTACAGAATTTAATATGGTAAACCGTTTAAGACCAAACAACACATATATACTCTCATCTACAAAACCGGAATGTCCTACTATGAATGAGACAACATT
>Ga0181565_10002551_pt1 | contig 13967 bp, 11 predicted proteins | sample 101ome_16_FD_129661 | JGI IMG/M metagenome (GOLD analysis project Ga0181565, IMG submission 129661) | Coastal salt marsh microbial communities from the Groves Creek Marsh, Skidaway Island, Georgia - 101401AT metaG (megahit assembly) | ecosystem: Environmental > Aquatic > Marine > Intertidal... | reverse complement strand
GTCCCTCTTGCTTTTGGCATCCTGCGTACCCACTCCAGCTCACGCCTGTATAAGTTTCTATCCTTTTCCAACTCAGATGCTATTTGAGCCTCACGTTCAGCCTTTTTTTCCATGTAATAGGAAAAATTTCCTTGATATTGATGTAATTCCCCGTTATCTATTTCAATAATTGACTGGCAAACCCTATCCAAAAAATAACGATCGTGGGTTACTAACAACAACGTCAGGTCTTTCTGAGCCAGAAACCCTTCCAACCATTCAATCATTTCTAAATCTAAATGGTTGGTAGGTTCATCTAAGATTAAGAAATCAGGCTGACTGAGTAACACCTTGGCAAGTGCTACACGCTTTTTTTGTCCTCCTGAAAGAACTCCAACTAAACGATCTGTTTGGTGAATATCTAATTTTCCTAGTACTTGTTTTACCTTAGCCTCATAATCCCATGCATCAAGCTCACTCATCATTTCATTTAGTGAATCTATTCTGCCAAGATCTGGATCTTCTTTTTCCAACTCCTCCTCATATTTCTTTACAAGATCAGTTATTTCATTTTTTTCGAATAAAATATTATCTAGGATAGATAACTGAGCATCAAGTTCTGGTTCCTGTGGAAGTATAGCCCAACGTATACCTTTTCTTATAACAGAAATACCAGAATCCGGAGCTTCTAAACCCGTGATTATTGATAGTAATGTACTTTTTCCCTGTCCATTGCCAGCGACTAATGCAATTTTTTGACCTTGTTGAATCCCAAATGAAATTTCTTTTAAGATGGGTTTATCATGCCACGTTTTAGTTACTTTTTCAACCGACAGGTAATTCATAAAAAACAAAGTTAGGTTTATATCATTTGCAGCGTTGTATTTTTGTTACTGAATATCGGATTATTTAAAGTAATTAATCAAAATGAATTACAAGAGTGCTACAATTGAGGAATATCTCAACCAAATTCCAAGTGAAAGGAAAGATGCAATAAAGAAAATTCTAGACTTAATGGAACAAAACCTACCTAAAGGGTTTGAAGCTCGGATAAATTATTCAATGCCGGGATATGTGGTTCCGCATTCATTATTTCCAGCAGGTTATCATTGCGACCCAAAACTCCCATTACCATTTATTAACATTGCGTCACAAAAAAACTTCATTGCTCTCTACCATATGGGCATTTACGCAAATCCAGATTTATTACAGTGGTTTCAAACTGAGTATAAAAAGCATGTACCCTCAAAACTGGATATGGGAAAAAGTTGTATCCGCTTTAAAAAGGTTGAGCAGATTCCTTATGAATTACTTGCTGAATTATTTAAAAAAATGACTCCAGAAGAATGGATTAAAATATATAAAGATGCTTTTGTAAAAAAGTAAATAAATTTTAAGTCTGTAATAATCCAGGATTGAATTTTTCAATCGGTGAGTGATCGGCTGCTTCAATACCCATGGATATCCATTTTCTCGTTTCTAGTGGATTAATTATTGCGTCAACCCACAATCTCGAAGCTGCAAATTCAGGCTTAGTACCATTCTCGTACCTTCCCTTAATTCTGTCAAACAATTTCTTTTCGTCGGCTTCTGATATCGGTTCACTTTTACTATTGAGTCTAGATTTTTCTATTTGTAGCAAGGTATTCGCTGCTTGATCACCACCCATAACAGCTATTTTAGCACTTGGCCATGCCACTATTAGTCTTGGATCATATGCCTTTCCACACATCGCATAATTACCTGCTCCGTAACTATTTCCTATTATTATTGTAAATTTTGGTACGGTGCTGTTACTCATTGCCATTACCATTTTTGCACCATCTTTAATTATACCCCCGTGCTCACTTCTGCTTCCTACCATAAAACCAGTTACATCTTGTAGAAATACCAATGGTATTTTTTTCTGATTACAATTCATAATAAACCTAGCTGCTTTATCAGCGCTATCAGAATAAATTACCCCACCGAACTGCATTTCCCCTTTTGAATTTTTTACAATTTCTCTATTGTTTGCCACTATCCCAACAGAATAACCATCAATGCGTGCATATCCACATAAAATAGTTTTACCATAGTCCTCCTTGTATTGTTCAAATTCACTTGAATCAACCAATCGCTTTATAATTTCAACTGTTGGATAAGGCTTCGCTCTATCGGCAGGTAAAATTCCAAATATTTCGTTTTGGTCTAAGGTGGGCTCTTTAGATGTTTTTCTATCAATGCCAGATTTTTCAAATTCACCCAATTTATCCATGATATACTTTATACGATCTAAGCATGAAGAATCGTCCTGGAATTTGTCGTCAATAACACCCGAAATTTCCGTTTGAGTGGTCGCGCCACCCAGAGTTTCATTATCTATTGACTCACCAATTGCCGCTTTTACTAAATAACTTCCTGCAAGAAATATGCTACCATTTCCCTCTACTATTAAAGCTTCATCACTCATAATAGGAAGGTATGCTCCACCAGCGACACAACTCCCCATTACAGCAGCAATTTGAGTAATACCCATAGCACTCATCTTTGCATTGTTTCGAAACATTCTTCCAAAATGTTCTTTATCTGCAAAAATTTCGTCTTGCATCGGTAGAAATACACCAGCACTGTCAACTAGATAGATAATAGGAAGCCTATTTTCCATAGCAATTTCTTGCGCTCTTAAATTCTTTTTTCCAGTTATTGGAAACCAAGCGCCTGCCTTAACTGTAGCATCATTAGCAACAATTACACATTGTTTTCCCGATACATAACCTATTCCTGCCACTACCCCACCAGCTGGACAACCACCATATTCTTCGTATTGTTCATAACCGGCAAACCCCCCAATTTCAATCCAATTACTTTCCGTATCGCGTAAATAGTCAATTCGTTCTCGAGCTAATAGTTTTCCTTTCGCTTTTTGTTTAGAAGCAGATTTCTCACCTCCACCCTGAGCAATTACATTCAGCTTAGATTGCACTGAATCCCATAACTGCTTGTTCACATCTTCATTTTTATTAAACTCTAAATCGTGCTTGGTCATACTTCAAAAATACAACATACAAAGTGTAGAAATTGGTCAAAAACTAAATAAAAAAGATCATTCTCATGTTATTGTCATGAAATAACTCTAACTTTGCCGCGCAATTGTTTGCGAGTGGGAGCTAATTACAGTTCGAATCACAAGGATTCCAACGCGAGATTTTCTGCTTAAAGCGTTGCCTTATTATTATTGAATGACTACATTTCAAAATTTGGGCTTAACACCCCAACTGCTGGCCACTGTCGAAGCACAGGGTTACAGCCAGCCTACGCCTATACAGGCTATGGCAATTCCTACCATTTTAAATGGTAATGACTTATTTGCTACTGCTCCAACGGGAACCGGTAAAACTGCGGCGTTCGCAATTCCTATTATTCAACAGCTTGAAGGTAGTTCTCCGAAACAAATCCAAACTTTAATATTGGCCCCTACTAGAGAGTTAGCACATCAAATTTCCGACAATTTCAAGAAATATGCTGCTCACACTGAAATCAAGATCAATTTAATTTATGGTGGCGTTCCTCAAATTCGTCAAGTAGATCGTTTAAAAAGAGGTTGCCAAGTAGTTATTGCTACACCAGGTAGACTTCTAGACCTGATGAAACAAGGACATGTAAAGCTTGGAAATGTGAACACTTTTGTACTAGATGAGTGTGATAGAATGTTAGATATGGGATTTATCGATGATATCAAAAAAATCCGTGAAAAGTTAGATACTGATAACATTCAGACCCTCCTGTTCTCTGCAACTGCATCTCCAGAAATTAGAACCTTATCAGAAGAAATCTTAAATCAACCAGAGAAAATAGATATCCTACCTACCGAACTTCAAAAACCTAAAATTGAACAGTGGCTTTTTGTCATTTCACAGAAAAACAAAGAAGAATTACTACTTCAAATGCTTGAAGACCCAGAGATGGATGCTTTACTTGTTTTTACAAGAACTAAATTAGGTGCTGACAAACTAGTCAAAACACTTCGTCAACACAAGCATAATTGCTGTGCAATCCATGGAGATAAATCTCAACGAGAAAGAACCCGGAACTTGGATAGCTTCAAAACTGGAAGAGACAGAGTTTTGGTTGCTACAGATGTAGCCGCTCGTGGTGTTGATATTCAGTCGTTAAATTACGTATTGAACTTTGATATGGCGGAAGATGCTGAAACCTACACACATAGAATTGGAAGAACAGGTAGAGCAGGAACCGAAGGTTTAGCTATGTCATTCTGCAGCCCAGGTGAAAATAAAAAGCTTCAAGAAATATATAAAGCTTTTGGTGAAGATTCTTTAATGGAAATGGAACACGAGTTCAGAGTCGAACTTCCTCAAAAAAGAAATTCAAGAAATCACTCTGGAAACAAAGACGGCAGAGAAAGAAAAGCAGGAGATCATAAATCATCCAAAAACAAAAGAAGAAGACCAAATAATAAACAGAAAGGTTCTAGAAACGATAAGAACAATTTTGAAGAAAGAACCGAAAACAGGTCTAACTCAAGAAAAAAGAGAAGAAGAAATGCTTCAAAAAACAGAGACTAATTCTGTTTTCTAATTTTAGATTTCACAGGTATAATGGTATCACCAATTACCGTTTTTCCCTTAATTATTGGTGCTGTTATACCTGTTAAAATTTTTGGTTCGCTTTCTATATCCACCTCTTCAATATCGCCCATCATAACCTCACCCTGAATTTTATTATGTAGTGGTTCAACTTCTACAGAATCAGCTATTGGCTTAACTGGTTTAATGATATTCCCCATAATTTGAGGATGTACATATTTACTACTTGTATCTCGGTATGATGGTGCAACTTTTCCTAGTAAACTTGATGTATTATTTTGAGATTCCACAATCTCTGAAATGGTATTTGTTGAATCTATTTCACTTGTTGTACGCCTCATATTCCAGCCACAGGATTGAAGAACACCAACAAGAACACCAATTCCCCAGGTAATATATCGATGATAATATTTTTTATTTTGTTTAGGTTGTTCAACATGTTTTATATCAAATCTACCACATATTCTTTCCTTGGTATTTCCTTTAGATTGAAAGTAGTTAATTATTTCATCGGTTGATTTATTAGAAAAATCAACGACCTCTTTTTTGCAGGATAAACAAAATTTACCTTGTTGTGTGGGAGTCATTTTATCCCAAGATTCGTGACAAGGTTCTGGTATTTTTACAATTGGCATATTGCATTTATACCTATCTCATTTAAAAGGTAAATGTATTTTTATTTTTTTGTAATCTGCGAGCAAATGGGGCAATCAAACTCTTTGTGTCCACGGGCAGGACAATATTCTCTCCCAAAGAAAATAATCTGTAGATGAAGCTTATTCCAAGTATTTTGGGGAAACAATCTCTTTAAGTCCTTTTCAGTTTGTTCCACGCTCTTTCCATTGGTGAGTTTCCATCTTTGTGCAAGTCTATGAATATGTGTATCAACTGGAAAGGCTGGGACCCCAAATGCTTGACTCATGACTACACTTGCTGTTTTATGTCCAACTCCGGGAAGTTCCTCTAATGCTTCAAAACTATCAGGAACTTCTCCTTGATATTTTTCTATTAAAATATTACTCAGATTATAAATGGCTTTACTTTTAAATGGAGACAAACCACAAGGTTTTATAATTTCTCGAATTTCATCTATTTCCGTTTTCGCCATATCAAATGGATTGTTTGCTTTGGCAAAAAGCAATGGGGTAATTTTATTTACTCTTTCATCAGTACATTGAGCACTAAGAAGAACTGAAATTAATAAAGTATAAGCATCCGTATGATCTAATGGAATTGGTGTGGTTGGATATAAATTCTCCAAGGTTTCGGCAATAAATTTTACTCTTTCTGCTTTCTTCATTTAAAATAATTTAATTAACCACAGTTTATCTTTTTCAGTGTAACCCGTACAAATTTTATCCCATTCTAATTCTGTACCAACTAATTTTTCATAATTCAAAGGTAAAGCAGTATCTAGTGATGCTTTAATATCTAATCGTTTAATAATACCATCCTGAACTTCCATTTCAATCTGGTATTCAAAGCCTCCAAAATTAAAATTTCTTTTATGAAGATATTTTGGGCTGTAACCTAAAATCCAGGACTCTCGGATAAATTTATCCAATAAAATATGGTTAATCTCAATAGATTCATTCGAATTCAAGGGGATATTACTGGCTCCAAAATAGGTCTGTAAACCATTTCCCAACAACTTTAAAAAATCTTCAGTCACCCCGTAGTCATGATATTCCCGAATATTTGTAACATCACTCCGATTACTAGGAACTGACTTACCTTCATAGATTCCCTCACTTCTAATTGCAGTATTTAACTTTTTTAAATCCGAATCATAAAGTAGCGTACCGTGATGAAGATTCCGCAAGCCCTTTTGATGTATGTGCTGGGCGTTACCACTTATTTTTAACTCATTCAACAAGAGGTCATCGCGTTTGCTATAGGCAGTCTCAATATTTAGATTCGCTAAAACAGTCCTAATTGGTTCAAGTAAATATCTATAATCAACGGCTTTAGACATTCCATCCTTTAAATTCCTAATTAGTGTAAAATTGATATTCCCTAGATCATGGAAAACAGTTCCACCACCACTCAATCTTCTCGCTATTTTAATATCGTTATTTTTACAATATTCATAATTAGCCTCCGCACAAGCATTCTGATGCTTGCCTAAAACTACTGCATTATGACTACGCCAAAGAAACAGTACGTCTTCCGAAAAATTATGCAATAAATATTGTTCTGTGGCCAGATTAAAAAATGCATCCGTATTATCGGAAATAAAAAATCGCATGAATCAATCTTGGAAATTCTTTCGTTTAAGTTCAAAATGCTGACCCAAGTATACCTTTCGTACCATTTCATCAGAAGCGAGTTCCTCGGCAGTACCCTGCTTTAGCATTTTTCCTTCAAACATAAGATATGCCCTGTCTGTAATACTAAGAGTTTCTTGAACATTATGGTCAGTTATTAGTATCCCAATATTCTTGTCTTTAAGCTTCCATACGATCGATTGAATGTCTTCTACAGCAATCGGATCAACCCCTGCAAAAGGCTCATCAAGAAGAATAAAACTAGGATCCGTAGCCAATGCTCGGGCAATCTCAGTTCTTCGTCTTTCTCCACCACTTAAAACCTTACCCAAGTTTTTTCTAACACGACCAAGACCAAACTCAGAAATTAATTCTTCTAGCTTATCTTTCTGATCCTTCGGTGATAATTTTGTGACTTCGAGTATAGCCTTGATATTGTCTTCAACACTTAAATCTCGAAAAACTGATGCCTCTTGCGGGAGGTATCCAATTCCCTTTCTGGCACGTTTATACATTGCATCAGAAGTAATGGTTTCATTATTTAATACAATTTCCCCTTCATCAGGTTTAACTAAACCAACAACCATATAAAAAGTAGTTGTTTTACCCGCACCATTTGGGCCCAATAAACCTACAATCTCTCCTTGTTCAACCTGAACAGAAACATCGTTTACAACTTTTTTGGAGCCGTACTGCTTTACTAAATTTTGAGATTGTAAAATCATTGTGGTTCAAAGATACAAAGGATTATATAACCTTTGGTCATGCATTAAAATCAACGTATCTTTGCAGCGGCGGTACGGCCAGCTCCCTATGAACTCCCCCAGGTCTGGAAAGAAGCAAGGGCAATAGGTTGTAGCGGCGCGATACCGCCTTTTTTGTTACTCATAATTTTTATAATAATTCCTGTATCAATTGATCTACTGATACACCTTCAGCCTCACCCTTGAAATTTAATACTATTCGGTGACCTAAAACCCACTTAGAAACGGCCTGAACATCCTCACGATCAACAGAAAATTTACCATTCATTAATGCATTACATTTTGCCCCCAGGATTAAATTCTGCCCGGCTCTCGGTCCCGCGCCAAATGCAATGTATTTCTTTGTACTCTCTGGAGATTTAGTATCTGATGGGCGTGTCTTTTGTACCAGATTTACAGCATATTCAAAAACAGAATCAGGTACTGGAACTTCTTCAACAACCTTTTGGTAATTCAGAATATCTTGGAAGTTCATCACAGGATTAACTTCAGTTTTTTTACCTTCTGTAGTTTGTTTCAATACCTGAACTTCTTGCTCAAATGTTGGATAGTCCAAATTAACTTGATACATGAATCTGTCTAACTGAGCTTCTGGCAATGGATATGTTCCCTCTTGCTCAATTGGGTTTTGTGTTGCAAGTACAAAAAAGGGATTGTCAAGTTTATAATTTGTACCTGCAGCAGTTACCTGACGTTCTTGCATAGCTTCCAATAATGCACTCTGTGTTTTGGGAGGTGTTCTATTTATCTCATCAGCTAATAATAAATTTGTGAAAATTGGACCTTTTATAAATTTAAATTGTCTATTTTCATCTAAAATTTCAGCACCAATAATATCACTAGGCATTAAATCTGGTGTAAACTGAATTCGGTTAAATTCTAAACTTAAAACTTCTGACAAGGTCTTTACAAGAAGCGTTTTTGCTAATCCCGGTACACCCACCATAAGTACATGTCCATGAGAAAACAAAGCATTTATTAATGCTTTAATTATTTCATCTTGCCCCACAATCACTTTGCCTATTTCAGAACTTAATTCTGAATACTTAGGCTGGAATGATTCCGCTAATTGAATTATTTCCTCTTTAGTCATTGGTATTCCATTTTTCAAGGCTTTCGCAGTTTAGCCCCGCATTATTCACCTTGATAAAAGTCTTTTCTTTATACTTTTCCACCCAAGCCTCAATAGCCTTTTGTTTCTTTTCTGCTTCAGCTTGCATCTGAATCATACTATAGTCCTGAATTAAATTCGCTCGATGTGGATCCACATATGATTTCAAATATAGAATTCTATACATACTTCTACCATCTGCGGTAGCAGTCACTTTAGGTTTAGAAAACTCACCTGGCTTCATTTTATCAACCACTTGCTTAACATCTGAAGGCAAGGATTCAAATGTTTTCTTCTGCAACCCAGTAGCTTCATCAGTCAAAAATCCACAATAACCTCTATTTCCCATAGTTTCAGAAGAGTTTCTTTTAACCGCATCACACCAATCAATGTCACCCTTACTTAGATCAAACCAAATACTGTCTGCTAATTTTGATGCTTCTGTGTAATCTTTAGATGTATTTTCAGGTCTAATCAAAATATGTGCAGCAATAATTCGCTCACCTTTCCTTTTAATTAGCTTCATTATATGATATCCAAAATCAGTTTTAAATACTTGGCTAATACTATCCGGCTTTAATTTAAAGGCAACCCTCTCAAAAGGTCCAACCATATCTCCGCGGCCAAACTCTGGCAATAATCCTCCGTTATTTTTAGATCCGGGATCCATAGAATATGCATTGGCCAACTTTTCAAATGATTCACCATTTAAGATTCTTTTTCGGATACTGTTTAATTGACCTTTAGTAAAATCTTTAGCAACTTCTGAAATAGGTAGTTCAATTAACATTTGTGCAACTTCCACCTGTGTTGGCACAACAGGTAAACTGTCTTCGGGTATTCTATCGTAAAATTCCTGAACCTCCTTAGGACTTATCCTAATATCACCAGTAATTTTAGCTTGCATTTGTTGAGCCAATAACTGCTCACGCATTTTTGGTCTTATTTCATCCTTGAATTCACGAATTGGCTTACCTAAATAACGTTCTAACTCTTCAATACTCCCGGCCTGTCTTTGGAAGCTTCTAATTCTATTATCGATTTCTGCCTCAACTCGATCCTCGTCTAATGGAAGACTGTCAATTTCAGCCTGACTTAACATCAGCTTTCGCATAATCAATTGATCTAGAAGAAAACAAAATACTCTCTGACTATCCGGTAATGCTTGACCTCTTGCAAGTTGAACCTTTTCTGTTTCAAAGTCCGAGAACATAATTATTTTTTCTCCCACAACAGCTAAAATCCCGTCAGCATATTGAGGAGGCATTAATGGTCCTTGAACTTGTGCTTCAGTCCTAACATTAGCTCCAAAAAGCAATGTCAGCAAGAGCAAATATTGACTGAGCTTATTTAGCATTTAATTTTCTTTTGAATTCTTCTACAACCTCGTAATTTATTGTTACTGGATAGCGAATTTCTAAATCGGCTATCCACTCCTTTTCCAACACTGTTTGATACTTAGAAGCAACTGGCCCTCTTGTTTCATCCAAAGATTTTGGTCCTGCAGGAAGAAAGCTTTTAACCTTTAAAACTACAAAATCATTACCCACTTGACCCATTTTATATACTTTATCTTCTTTGCTTTTGAACTTCTCATTACTAAAAACCATTTTCAAAACTTCGTTATTTGGAAACAAGAACGTATCTGTTAATTGGTATTTACCAATTTTGTAATTAAAGTCCAATTGGTTTTTTCGCGTGTGCTCTCTTCTTAAGCTATCAGCAGCGATACCTTTTTTCACTTGCTTGAACACTTTTTTCATCATCTTATTGTCTACACAGAAGTAAAACTCTGCATTGAATCGGTCATCCCATTGGTAATCGTTTATGTTTGCTTGGAAATAAGTTGCTAAGCCAATAGAGTCATTATTTGCTTTGTCCCAAACCATTTCCTGCATTCTATTAAACATCAAAATTCCTTCACGATATTCTTGGAATATAAATTTGAATTCAGAAGATTTTTCTTCTAAATGTTCATTTTGGTATGCAATTGCCACGTCACGCACCCAATCGTTGTATTCATTTAAAATCCAATCTGAAATATCCTTATTAATTGGAGATTTATTTGAACCTAAACGCATCGCGAATTCTTCTACCGAATATGGCTCTCCAGCAAATCTAAAAAGTTCAGCATCTAAATATCTGTATGAAACTGCTTTTCCATTTTGATTAACTGAAACAGTTTCTGGAATATTATCCATGTCAAAATTACCCTTCAAAAAGCCTGAGTCAGTTTTTAAATATTCAAAAAACCTTTCAATAATCTCTTTATTCTCTGTGTAATTTTCTTCAACTTTTAATCTTGAAACAAATGATTCTAACGAAATCTGCGATCTTGGGTTCTGTTGTACTTTAGTCTTAATCGAGTTTTTCGTGTCTTCAAAACTCCCTACAGCACGTAAACCTTCTCTCATTAAAATATGCCAACCATAAGACGTACGGAATGGCTCCGTCATTTGTCCATCTTCTTTTAACCTGTAGGCATTTTCTATCCAATCTTGTCTTTCTAAATCCCCAACAAACTGTGTAGGATTAACCCAATTTACCATTCCACCGTTATACTTACTGCTGAAATCCTCAGAGTAATTTCTTGCCATATCTTCAAAAGACTCTTTTCCAGAAGCTATTTTAGAATGAATTTCTGTAATCTTTTTCTCAGCTTCTTCATCGGTAGTATTAGAATTTTTACCCGTACGCAACATGATGTGCCTTACACGAATATCACCTCTGTTTTTACGCTTATCTTGTACTCTTAAAATATGAAACCCAAAATCTGTTCTAAAAATATCTGAAATCTCGCCTACTTGAGTATTGTATGCAGCATTTTCAAACTCATATACTACCTGAAGTGCTGTTAAATAACCTAAGTCACCTCCATTCTCTTTGGTTCCATCGTCTTGTGAATCACTACTTGCTAAGGTAGCAAAATTTTCAGCACTAGGATCTCGCAACAATTGATTTCTGATCTCAAGAAGTCTCTTTTTGGCTCTTTCAACAGCTGCATTACTTGCATTTCTATCTACTCTTATTAAGATGTGCTGTACACGAACTTCATACAGGCTTCTTTCATAAGCCTCTTTTATCAAATTGTCCGTTACTTCCCTATCATATAAGTAGTTTCTCGACAATTGATCACGATACATGGCTAACTCTCTCTTATAATTTTCCAAGGTATCTTTACCTGCATCTTTTGCATCTTGAATTTTAAGTTTAAAACGAATGTAAAGTTTCAAATATTCATCAATATCTGCTGCAGTTACCGCTTTTTCTTTTAAGTTCAAATTCTTCAAAAACTGCCTCTCAAACTCATCAAGTTGAACTTCTTGATTATCATTTACAACAAAAACAGTGGGATTGGAATTTCCTGTTAATTCTGAATTAACTTCTGAATTTTGTGCATTAAGTAAAAAAGGCGCAAAACACAATAGTGAAAACTTCTTCAACTTATTCATATACTCTATACTTTAAACGCTTTTAATTTTTAAGAAAAACAAAAATAAGGATTCTAAGTGTACTTAGGAATTGCTCTCTAAAGCATTCCATAAAATATCTTTTAACTCGACTAAACCGTGCTGGGCAACTGAACTGAAAAAATGAATTTTAACACCTTGCATTTCATTTTTAATTTCTTCTCTCAGCTCATCGTCAAGCATTTCGCATTTTGAAATTGCAACTATTCGATCTTTCATTGCCAACTCCTTATTAAATTCTGTTAATTCATTTAGAAGAGTTTCATATTCTTTTCGATGATCTTCACTATCGGCCGGAATTAATATTAAGAGCACTGCATTTCTCTCAATATGTTTTAAAAATCTATGACCCAGGCCCTTCCCTTCATGAGCTCCTTCAATGATTCCTGGTATATCAGCGATGATAAAACTTCTGTAATCGCGATACTTTACAACTCCTAAATTTGGAACTAAAGTAGTAAAAGGATAATCTGCAATTTCAGGCTTGGCAGCAGAGACAACACTTAACAATGTTGATTTCCCTGCATTAGGAAAACCGACAAGACCAACGTCAGCAAGGACTTTTAATTCTAAAACTATCCATCTTTCTGAACCTTTTTCACCTGGTTGAGCGTATTGTGGCGATTGGTTTGTAGATGTGGCAAAGTGAGAATTACCTAAACCTCCTCGTCCACCCGGAATTAATATTTTTTGCTCACCGTCATCTGTGATTTCAAATAAAACTTCCATAGTTTCGGCATCTTTAGCAACCGTTCCTAATGGAACTTCTAAAACCATACTTTCACCGCTTTTTCCGGTAGAATGACTTTGCCCTCCTGCAGCACCATGACCTGCTTTTATATGTTTTCTATATTTTAAGTGTAACAAAGTCCATAATTGAGCATTACCAACCAATACAACATCTCCTCCTTTTCCACCATCACCACCATCAGGCCCCCCCTTAGGATTAATTTTACTCCTATGAAAGTGATGACTGCCCGCACCTCCATTACCACTTTGACAACAGATCTTTACATAATCTATGAAATTACTTTCACCCATTTGTTGCACAAAGGTCGGTAAAGGTTACCATATCACCATATTCCTAATCTTTTCACACTAATAACCTTAAAAACCGGCAGCAAAGTTTGTATTTTTGCAGTGATATGTCGGATTCCAATTCTTATAATTTCCAAGAAATTGAACAAAAATGGCAAAATATATGGCGTGAAAACAGTCTTTACAGGGCGGAAATATCAGATAAACCCAAGTATTATGCCTTGGATATGTTTCCTTACCCCTCAGGCTCTGGTCTTCACGTTGGACACCCATTGGGATATATAGCTAGTGATATAGTTTCTCGATTTAAACGATTGAATGGATTTAACGTTTTGCATCCGATGGGCTACGACGCATTTGGCCTTCCGGCAGAACAATATGCTATCCAAACTGGACAACATCCGGCAGTGACTACCGAAACCAACATTAAACGATTTAGAGAACAGCTAGATAAGATGGGGTTTTGTTTTGATTGGGAGAGACAAGTAAAAACCTGTGATGCTGATTATTACAAATGGACCCAATGGATATTTTCTTTATTCTTCACCCATTGGTATGATAAAGATCAAGGTAAAGCGGAGAACATATCTACGCTAATTAAAAAATTTGAAAAAGAAGGAAATAAATCAATAGACGGTCATGGCACTTATACTAAGTTTTTTTCTTCGGAGGAATGGAAGGCATATTCCAATATTGAAAAAGAGAATATTTTAAATCAATATAGATTGGCTTTTATTGATGAAACAACGGTT
>Ga0181565_10002548_pt1 | contig 13971 bp, 11 predicted proteins | sample 101ome_16_FD_129661 | JGI IMG/M metagenome (GOLD analysis project Ga0181565, IMG submission 129661) | Coastal salt marsh microbial communities from the Groves Creek Marsh, Skidaway Island, Georgia - 101401AT metaG (megahit assembly) | ecosystem: Environmental > Aquatic > Marine > Intertidal... | reverse complement strand
TGTTCTGCCTGATGGCCTATGATAACTGTCAGGCTGTCAATCGAACTATCGGCAATAAAATTGGCTACCCGCCTGACAAGCGGAATCCCGTTAACAGGCATGGTAAGCTTGTTGATATCTCCCATACGTGATGATGTGCCTGCCGCCAGAAGAATTGCGGCAACATGGGGCATTTTTGATTTTCTAGCTACCAGCGCGCGTGGTAATGGCCGCGATGCTATTTCGGTTAACAGCCCGCCTGCGGCCAGTTCGGCCAGCTCGTCATCATCTATATCTATGCCGGCCATATAAAGCTGGAGTATCCAGTCAAATCCGTTTAATTTTGGCGAGCGCGCACAGCCAGGCATACCAATTATCATTATGTGGTCAATATGCCCTATCATCAGCAGATTGCCAGGATCGACTGCCAGGCCAAAATGATCAATCCGCCCCCCGCTCGCAGTTATTGCCGATGGGATTACATCATCTCGATGTGCAATGGCAGAGGCACCTGAAATCAGCACTAATTCCGCATTGCTGGCAAGTGCTTCTTTCAGGGCATGAGCTAATGCGCTGGGGGAATGCGAGATAACAGACTGGCCAATTAGCTGGCTATTCAGGCTGGTAATCCTGTTTTCTGTCACAGAGGCAGTTGCGTCAAACATGGTATCCGGCTGATGATCAAATTTTGTCTGAATAAGCCATGTCTTTTTCCGCTTAAGCGGATAAAAGCGAATAAGGGGCTGGTCTGTTAACAGGGCGGCAACAGCTTCAACCAGCTCTTTTTGAATGAAAAAAGGAATTATTTTCAGCGTGGCCAGCATATCCCCTGCCGCTAGAAGCTGGTTATGCTGTACCAGCGCTAAGGTGATGCCTTCATCGACCAGATTAATTTGTTTCAGCAAATGCGCATCATATCGCAACAGCCCTAATGAGGCGGCGGTGAAATTGATCCGCCCTGTTCTGGCTGTTCGGTAGCGGATATGATCTGCCGAAATCAAATGCGCTAGATAATTGGCAGCTTCATCTTCATGCATATCCCCTTCATCTTTGATTGCGCAGGTAATGTGCTGTTTGCCAGAATTGGCCAGCATTTCTGCCTGGCTGGCCGTAATAATATCCCCTTTTTGAATTCTGCCATTAGCGGTGGTGATGGCGTGAACAGACAGATGACCAACTGCCTTATCTGTTGCCAGCATTTCGATTTTCATGACAGCTTTGCCCGATAGCTGGCAATCAGCTCGGCAAGAACAGATACCGCTATTTCAGCAGGTGTTTTTGCGCCGATATCCAGTCCGGCCGGCCCTTTAATATGGTCTATCTGGGCATCGGTGAAGCCAGCCTCACGAAGCCTTGTTTTGCGTGCTTCGTGGGTTTTGCGGCTACCAAGAGATGCCAGATAATAGGGATTTCCCCGAAGCGCTATTTTCAGCGCTTCATCATCTATTTTCGGATCATGGGTCAAGGTGATAATGGCGGTATGGTCATCTAGTGTGGCCGCATCAAGTACATCTTGTGGCCAGTCATCAATCACCTCAATTTCCGGAAATCTGGCAGGATTGGCAAATCCTGTACGCGGGTCAATAACCAGCACATCAAATCCGGTAGCATTTGCCATTGGTGCTAGATGCTGGCTGATATGAACAGCACCGATAATGATAAGTCTGGGGCGAGGCAAAATGGCCAAATGAAAACAATCTGTGCTGACATCAAACTGATTATCCTCTGCCTTATGGCCAGCCTGCATCATCTGGCCGCCTACCAGACAATCAATATAGACAGGCTGTCTTGCAGCAATAGAGCTTGCAGCATCTGTAATCAATTCTGGCTGAATGGCTGATTTTGAACAGACCCAGACGCTGATTTTTCCGCCACAGGAAAGCCCGACCTCCCATGCTGTCTCGTCAGCCACACCAAAATCTAGCCGCTCTGCGCCACCTGTGGTCATAAGCTGGCTAGCTGTTTCAATAACAGAGGCCTCGACACATCCTCCTGAAACCGAACCTTCGATTAGCCCGTCATCACGAATAGCCATCAGGCTGCCTCGCTGACGTGGCGATGATCCCCATGTCGAAATGACAATGGCAAGGGCAAAATTATGTTGTTCTGCCGACCATTTTGCCAGTAGCATTATCAACCTGTCCTGACCCGATTTCATCTTTGATATTCCGTCTCTTAGCTGATTATATGTGCCTATCTGGGGATTGTATCAAAAGTGTGAGGTGTTTTGCCGGACTAATCAAGGTTTTTGGCCAGACTGTCTATATCTGCCTGCAAAAAGCTGGCAGTTCTGGTGATGATATTTGCAGGATTTTTGCTGCCCCAAAAGAGGGAGCATGATTATCTGGCTTCAGCTTTACCTGCCAGATGATTAACAGGTAGTCTTTTATAAAAATTTGTGATGAGATAGCAGATAAGGAATCATAAACACCCTGTAAGAGAGTCTATAAGATGAGTAATAACTGGGAAGAAGAGCTGTTCAGGCTGCTGAAAACACATCACATTTCCTATCTGCCCTTTGTGCCTGATGCAGGTCATGCAAAAGTGCTGTCAATGGCAGAAGAAGATAACCAGATGACCCCTGTGGTGCTGACCACCGAAGAAGAGGGGGTAGCCTTTTGTTGCGGGGCATGGCTTGGGGGCAAACGGTCTGTGCTGTTAATGCAGAGCAGTGGTGCTGGCAATTGTATCAATATGATGTCTCTTATCGCCAATTGTAATTTTCCGTTTGTTACGCTGGTAACGATGCGGGGCGATTTTGGCGAATTTAATTCATGGCAAGTGCCAATGGGACAGGCAACCCGCACCTGTCTTGAGGCTATCGGACTAAAGACCCATATTGTGGAAGAACCAGACCAGCTGGTCAGAACAGTAGATGCAGCACTATATTCAGCCTATTCCAGCGACCAGCGCTTTGCTGTTCTGATGTCACAAAAGCTGATTGGCCGGAAGGAGTGGTAGGCATATGTTAAATAGACGCGAAATTGTATCTGTCATTTGTAACCACTGTCCGGAGAGCCTGTTTATCTCGGGTCTGGGAAGCGCATCTTATGACCTGCATGCCGCAGGTGATAATAACCGGAACTTTTATCTTTGGGGGGCGATGGGCGGTGCCGCCATGACAGGGCTGGGGCTGGCTATGTCGCAACCTGACAAGCATGTGATTGTGCTAACAGGTGATGGTGAGCAGCTGATGGGGATGGGTGCGCTGGCAACCATTGGTGCGTGCAAGCCTGATAATTTGGCAATACTCATGCTGGATAATGGCCAGTTTGGCGAGACAGGAAAACAGCAAAGCCATACCTCAAAAGGCATTGATCTGTCAGCGGTGGCCTCAGCCTGCGGGATTGGCACATCAATGTCTGTCACAGATGAGGCTGGCCTGACCACGCTATTATCAGCACTTGATAGCCAGCAGGAAAGCCTGTTTGCTACGATACGCATCAGCACAGAATCTGTTGAAAGAAGCTTGCCAATTCTGGACGGGGTCGAGCTGAAAAACAGGTTCCGGCGCGAGCTGGGCCTCAGCCCGCTCTAGTCAGCATAGAAAAGGGGGGAAGCATCGTATGTCAAAGAGGATATTTTTTACAGGTGCTAGCGGTAAGGCAGGCAGGCATGTTGCCGCCTATCTTGTGGCACAGGGGCATCAGGTACTAAATGCTGATATTACCAATTTCCCGCAGGCAGGGCTGAATTATCTGAAGGTTGATGTGACAGATGCCGCACAGGTATTTTCTGCCATGTCAGCCCATCTTAACAGAGACGAGCTTCGGCAGGCACAATGGCCGCAGGGCTATGATGCGATTGTGCATTTTGCCGCCATCCCCCGCATTCTGCAGGCTTCTGATATTGAAACCTATGCTGTTAATGTGATGGGTACCTACCATGTGCTGGAAGCGGCCGTAAAGCTAGGCATTAAAAAAATTATTTTTGCGTCATCTGAAACTGTCTATGGGCTATGTTTTTCGCATGGTAAGCCTGCACCGCTCAGCCTGCCAGTCACAGAAGAAGATGCAACTCGTCCAATGGATAGCTATGCCATGTCAAAGGTCGTGAATGAAGAAACAGCCAAAGCCTTTCAGCGTCGTACAGGCTTTGATATTTATGGGCTGAGAATTGGTAATGTGATCGAGCCTGATGAATATCATCTGTTCAAGGGGTTTTGTGAAACCCCCGAAGTGCGGCTCTATAATGCCTTTAATTATATTGATGCGCGCGATTTGGGACAGGCAGTTGATTTGTGTCTGCACAAAGATGGGCTTGGCTATGAGGTGTTCAATGTGTCCAATGACAATAATTCTGTCAACCTGACAACAGACCAGATCATCTCGCAATTTTATGAAAATGTGCCGCAAAAAGGCCAGATTGAACCAGATGAATGCCTGTTTTCAAATAAAAAGCTGAAAGACAGGCTTGGATTTGCCCCCCAGCATAATTGGCATCCATAATTGTTCTGCTCGAGCTGGCCAGATATCGCCAGCTTTATTTCTAGCGAAAAAGCCAGTGCGGGAATAGTGTCTGCATGCTTTGAAGGTCAGGTGCCATCGCACCGCAATATCTATCTGGTCGTACCCATATTGCAAACGCATCTTGTTGATCCAGAAACTGGTTTATCTTCGGGCTATCTTGGGGGGTGATACAGGCTGTGTGAGGGGCAAGATTATCAGGCTGGTCTTTGCAGATAATCAGATGGTTAGGCCCGATGAGATTATCCATAGCAGTTGCGTTCTGGCCTATTTTAAATTGGGGGCAGGGCCTGCCGATGACGTCGATATGATGATGCTGGCTGGCGCTAAATAATGCGCTTTTACCCAGCTTCGGGGCAAGCGGTCTTAGCTGTTTATGGCCATCTGAGCGCGGATCAGCCATTGAGAGGGCGGTCTTTGTGTCAATCGAATTGATAAGTCCGCCAAGATGTTTGGCTGTTTCAATAAAGGCTCTGGAATGGGGGCTTCTTTCCTGCTCATAGCTGTGTAAAATAGTGTCATCTGTCATGCCGGATAAAACGGCATTAAGCTTCCATGCCAGATTAGCGGCATCTCTGATGCCCATGCACATACCCTGCCCCATAAAGGGCGGGGTCAGATGGGCAGCATCACCAGCTAGAAAAAATCTTTCCTGCCGCCAGCTATCGGCAATCTGCGATCGGAAAGTATATACCTGCCGGCGTTCCAGTTCAGCCTGTTCTGGGGTAATCCATTTTGACAGTAACTGCCAAATCATTTCTGGCTGGCTGATGATTTGCGCGTCCTCATCTGGCTTTAGGGCAAATTCCCATCTTCTTCTGAGGCCCGGATTTCGGCAATAGGTCATGGGCCTGTCAGGATAGCAAAACTGGATGGTATGATCGCCCAGATCAGGGCGCGGCTGTTTGAGCAGAAGATCGATCACCAGCCAGTCTTCTGCAAATCCCAAATCCTCCATTCCAGCGCCCATATGATGCCTGACAAAGGAATTTGCACCATCACATCCAACAACAAATTTTGATTTGAAACTGTGTATCGTGCCTGTTATGCGGCTTTCCGCAGATAATGTAATATGATCTTGTGCTTCTTCTATTTTGGTGACTGCCATATTGGTGATGGCGCTGACAGCAGGGTAATGTGCCAGCCTGTCACGCAGTAATCTTTCCAGATCAGGCTGGTGAAGCCGGTAGCTTGCATGCCAGCCATGCTCGGTCAATCTTTGCGGGCGCGGCCAGTCAAGCAACAGCCTGTCTTGTTGGTCAATAAAGCGCATGCCCGGATTAATATGAATTTTTTCAGATAGGGCTTCTGCGATGCCGATATGCTGGAATACCCGCATTACCTCATCATCAAAATGAACCGCACGCGGCAGATGATACAGGTCTTTTTCCCTATCAATTATCAATACAGAATGACCATAGATGGCCAGCAAATTGGCTAGCGTAGCCCCGCTTGGCCCATATCCGATAATCGCTACATCAAACAGCATTGATTATCTGTCCGAAAGCTGGTGATACAGCCATGGGCAATTAGCAACATGTGGCGCGCGATAGCCTTTGGCGGCCGTATCCATGCGTTTTTGCCTAAATGCCTCGCGCTGGTCTGGCGGCATGTGAAGTCGCTCATGCCCCCAGAAGCTTGGGCCAATATCTGTTTCATGTGCCTGCCAGCTATCTGGCTCAATGATGCGTCCGCCCCAGCCACTTTCAACAAAAAAGCCAGAAGGGGTATGCGCATAATAGCTGGTCATATAATCATTTGTGTGGCGGCCAAGCGTATAGGCAATCTCTGCCATTCCTGTCATGGCCAGATCATATCCCTGACCAACATCATCAAGATTGTCATATTCTACCATGAAATGATGAAAGCCCTGCTTGCCAGAGCCGACAATCGCAAAGCTATGATGCCTGCCATTTACATGGAAAAAATATAACGGGATCGGGGTTAGCCCATAATCGCTTAGCCTGAAGCCCAGAATATCTGTATAGAAGGTCAGCATTGATTCTGGATCGGCGACATGAAGCACTGCATGGCCCATCCCGTAAGGGCCTGTTTTGAAGCCGCTAATTGGTCTGCCAGAAATAAAGGGATCAGTGACTTTTACAGGATTCCAGACAAGTTCAACCCGATAGCCCGCAGGATCGGTGCAGATGATCATCTCGGATACAAAACGCTGTGTACATAAAGCGCTGCTTCCTGCCGTTACAGCATATCCTGCAGCTTCAAGCCTGCCGGCAATGTGATCCAGGTCGCCCTTATCTGAAACTTCCCAGCCAATATAACACAGCGTATCACCCGGCTCGTCTGTAATCATCAGACGCTGCGCCTGCTGGTCCATCCGAAATGCCATATTGCGGGCACCTCTGTCTAGCAGCTGCATCCCAAGAATTATCTGCCCGAACTGGCGCCAGTCTTCAGTTTTATCAGAGCTGATGCCGATATAGCTTAATGCGCTGATCATCTATGATTTCCTGACATAATTCCAGAATAGTGATTTTTTCTACGCCAAGCAACGCAAATGAAAAAGACAGACATCATAGATGATCAATATGTAGTCCGGCAATGCTAGCCTAGATTTGTGGTACGCAAATATGGAAGCTTGGCATCAAATGACCCAAATTTTTGCCGTGCAGCATCATCATCTAGGGTCAATGCAATAATGACATCCTGATTTTCAGTCCAGTTTGCCGGTGTGGCAATTGGCTGGCCATAGGTCTTTTGCAATGCTGTCAAAGAACGCAGAATTTCAGCAAAATTCCGGCCCACAGACATGGGATAGGTCATTGATAGCTGAAGCTTCTTATCTGGACTGATAATAAATACCGAACGCACAGAAGCAGAATCAGCAGCAGTCCGGCCATCTGGCAGATAAGCATCTGCTGGCAACATATCAAACTGCTTTGATATTTCTAATGATTTATCGGCAATGATTGGAAATCCGGCTGTTGCGCCTGAAACACTCTCAATATCCTGCTTCCAGGCGTGATGTTCTTCAACACCATCTACAGAAAGCCCAATAACTTTGGTGTTCAGCGCTTTCCATTGATCTGCAAGCTGGGCAACCGCACCAAATTCAGTTGTGCAGACAGGGGTGAAATCTTTGGGATGAGAAAACAGAATTGCCCAGCTATCGCCAATCCAGTCGTGAAAGCTGATGGTGCCATGATCTGTCTCTGCAGTGAAATTAGGCACAATGTCATTGATTCTTAAACCCATAGTAAGCTCCTTTATGAACAGGGTGTTAATGTGTGTAAAGTGACAAAAAAATCAGGGCTGTAACAACGATAACAGGTCGTCACGATTAGAAGTAATATCTTCGATTGTGAGCGCGTCCATCTCTGCCATGAAGTTGTTCATAGCACCCATCAAAGCCCTGTTAAGCTTGCAGTGATTAATCAATGGACAGCTATTGGTTTTGCTGTTGAAACATTCAACCAGTTCAAGCGTATCTTCTGTTTTTCTAATCACAGCACCAACACTGATCTGGCTGGCAGGTCTAGCCAGCCGGAAGCCGCCATTGCGTCCACGCACGCTCTGGATGAAGCCCCATTGTCCCAACTGGTGAATACATTTTACCAGATGGGCTTTGGATATGTTAAACGCATCTGCTACTTCCTGACACTGGCATAGCCTGTCAGCATGCAGATTGGCAAACATCAGTGTTCTGAGCGCATAATTTGAATATTGTGTAAGCTTCATCACGAATTTTCCATTTAACTTATATCCTTTATATAAGTTTTTTCTTGACCTGTAAAGATAGATAATTTATATAAGTTTATAGGAGTAACAGTATTGACAGAAGTGGAGGTGCGTTATGGGAGCTATCCAGATACCCGAAGTCAGACCTTATTATGATGAAGATACAAATACGGTCACCTATCTTGTAATTGATCCAGAAACAAAAAATTGTGCAGTTGTTGATTCTGTTTTGAATTTTGACTATGCGGCCGGAAAAATTTCTTATGAACAGGCTGACCAGATCATTGCAGAAATTCAGGCATCTGACCTAACGGTACAGTGGCTGGTTGAAACCCATGTCCATGCTGATCATCTGTCTGCAGCGCCGTATATCCAGCAGAAATGTGGCGGGGACATTATGATTTCAAAAGAAATTACAGCCGTGCAGGATATTTTCGGAAAAGTATTTAATGCAGGTACCGAATTTGAACGTGACGGAAGCCAGTTTGACAGGCTGTTAAGCGATGGTGATGAATATAAGATCGGCAATATTTCTGCTAAGGCTATTCATACGCCGGGCCATACCCCTGCCTGTATGGCACATGTAATCGGCGATGCTATTTTTGTAGGTGATACGTTATTTATGCCAGATGGCGGCACAGCGCGGGCTGATTTTCCCGGTGGCGATGCACGGACACTATATCGGTCTATTCATAAAATTCTTGCGCTACCTGAAACGCACCGGATTTTTGTCTGTCATGACTACCAGCCCGGCGGCCGTGAGGTTGCTTGGCAGACCACTGTTAAAGAACAGCGCGAATCCAACATTCATATTGCAGATAATGTAACCGAAGATGCGTTTGTTGCGACTCGTGAAGCCAGAGATGCAACACTGAATATGCCGAAGCTGATCATGCCGTCAATTCAGGTCAATATGCGAGCTGGCCACATGCCAGAGGCAGAAGAGAATGGCGATACCTATTTGAAAGTGCCGTTATCGGGAATTCGTGACTAGCACCATCAAGCTGACGCAAATCATTTATCTAGCTTTCCAGAGGTTGATATGAATATTACCACCGTTACGGATGCCTATGCGGTATCTCCGCAAATTCAGCTCTCCGATATTGAAGATATCGCAAAAAAAGGCTTTAAAAGCATCATCTGTAATCGTCCCGATGAAGAAGAAGGGGCTGTTCCTCAGGAACAGATCAGACAGCATGCAGAAAAATGCGGGCTTGGATTTTACTATTTGCCAGTCGCTGGGACAGGAATTGAAGCAAGCCAGCCTGAAGAGCTTGCCAGAATGCTAGGCCAGCTAGAAGCGCCGGTACTTGCCTATTGCCGGTCTGGAAACAGATCAACAAAAATATTTCAGGCTAGCCTGAACCAGAAATCAGATGCGCCAACTCAGCCGGCTGGTCATAACAGCTTGAAGGTCGTGATTATTGGCGGCGGTGCGGCAGGAATTGCAACAGCCTCCAGTCTGATGGAACGGTCTGGCGAGGTGCAGATAACAATCATTGACCCTTCGGATGTTCATTATTACCAGCCCGGCTGGACAATGGTTGGGGCAGGTATTTTCGAGCCAGAATATACCGCCAAAACAATGGCAAGCCAGATACCGGGCGGGGTGCGCTGGATTAAACAGCCAATTGCGACATTCCAGCCTGAAAATAACAGCGTGACGCTTGGTTCAGGTGAGGTGCTATCTTATGACCAGCTTGTGGTCTGTCCAGGCCTCTGTCTTGACTGGGCAGCCATTGACGGGCTTGAAGAAACGCTTGGCCGCAATGGTGTTACATCAAATTACCGTTTTGATCTGGCCCCCTATACGTGGGAGCTGGTATCAAATCTTAAACAGGGAAAAGCCCTATTTACCCAACCGGCCATGCCAATTAAATGCGCTGGTGCGCCGCAAAAAGCACTATATCTGTCCGCAGATCACTGGACACGTACAAAGGTTCTGGAACAGATCGACATAGAATTTAATAATGCAGGGGCCGTGCTGTTTGGCGTGAAAGAATATGTGCCTGCGCTGATGAGCTATGTTGAAAAATATCAGGCTAAACTTGCTTTCTCGTCTAATCTGGTAGCGATAGATGGCGATAAAAAGATTGCAACCTTTATGCAGACAGATGCAAAAGGCAAAACCAAACAGGTCAAAAAGACCTTCGATATGATCCATGTTTGCCCGCCTCAAAGGGCACATGGATTCATCGCTTCATCCCCTCTTTCAGATGATGCAGGCTGGGTAGATGTGGATCAAACAAGCTTGCAGCATAAACGCTATGCCAATATCTGGTCATTAGGTGATGCTGCAAATACTGCAAATGCCAAAACTGCAGCAGCAGTTAGAAAACAGGCGCCAATTGTAGCAGAAAATCTGCTGAGTGTAGCAGCAGGCAAAAAACCTGTCATGGCCTATTCAGGCTATGGCTCATGCCCTTTGACAGTAGAACGTGGCAAGATTGTGCTGGCTGAATTTGGCTATGGGGGCGCTCTTCAGCCAACCTTCCCGAAATGGTTGCTTGATGGCACAAAGCCTACGCGCCTTGCGTGGTTTCTAAAGGAAAAAATCATGCCCTATCTATATTGGCAGGGCATGCTTAAAGGTAAGGAATGGCTGGCAAAGCCCAAAAGGCACGCCTAAAAATCGATAACGGAAACACAGATGTTCAAACAATATTTTCCCATTCTTAGCTGGGGACGTAGCTATTCTGCGCGCCAGCTTACAGATGACAGCATCGCAGCCCTGATCGTTACCGTGATGCTCATTCCGCAATCGCTAGCCTATGCGTTGCTGGCAGGTCTGCCTGCACATATTGGCCTTTATGCCTCGATTTTGCCGCTTGTAGCCTATGCCATATTTGGTACTAGTTCGGCATTGGCGGTCGGGCCTGTTGCAGTTGTGTCATTGATGACAGCAGCAGCAATTAACAATCTTGGGATAGCTGACCCTCAGCAGATGGTGCTTGCAGCTGCGGTGCTGGCAGGATTATCTGGATTGATGCTGATTGCGATGGGCATATTACGTCTTGGGTTTCTGGCAAATTTTCTTAGCCATCCGGTTGTAGCAGGGTTTATTACAGCATCTGGGCTTGTGATTGCGCTGAGCCAGCTCAAACATATTTTAGGGGTAGAGGCATCAGGTCATAATATTGCCGAGCTTGGCCTTTCATTGTGGCAGGCGCGTGACTCAATCAATCTGCCTACAGTTGCTGTGGGACTGCCTGCATTGGTGTTTTTATTCTGGGTACGCTCTGGATTAAAGCCGCTTTTACTTGGGCTTGGTGCGGGGGACAGACTTGCCGGACTGGCCACTAAATTAGGGCCTGTCTTGATCATCATTCTGACCATTTCAGCGGTGTCATTTTTCGGGCTAGACAGTAAAGGCGTTGCCATTGTGGGCAGTATTCCTGGCGGATTGCCAGACCTTGCACTGCCTGTATTTAACCTTGAATTATGGCAGCAACTGGCTGGTTCTGCCTTCCTGATTTCAATTATCGGCTTTGTTGAATCAGTATCTGTAGCCCAGACATTGGCTGCAAAACGACGTCAGCGAATTCACCCTGATCAGGAATTGATAGGCTTGGGTGCATCAAATATTGCTTCGTCAGTATCAGGCGGCTATCCGGTCACAGGCGGGTTTGCGCGATCTGTGGTGAATTTTGATGCAGGTGCCGCCACGCCGGCGGCAGGGGCTTTTTCAGCTATCGGGATTGCACTTGCTACCTTATATCTTACACCGTTTTTATTTTTTCTGCCGAAAGCAGCATTGTCAGCCACAATTATTGTAGCGGTCTTATCGCTGGTAGATTTTTCAGTGCTGAAACGTAGCTGGATCTATTCAAAGGCTGATTTTATAGCGGTATTTCTTACCCTTTCCGGCACATTGCTGATGGGGGTGGAAATTGGTGTTACGCTAGGGGTCGTTGCCTCGATTTTTCTATATCTTCTGAAAACAGCCAGACCGCATATCGCTGTTGTAGGACAGGTAGGTGATAGCGAACATTTTAGAAATGTACTGCGGCATAAGGTGAAAACCTGGAAACATATTCTTTCAATTCGCGTTGACCAAAGCCTGTATTTTGCCAATGCGCGTGCGCTGGAAGATTTCATCACCGCCCAGACAGCAGATCAGCCATCTGTAAAGCATGTGATTCTGCAATGTTCGGCAATTAATGAAATAGATGCCAGTGCCATTGAGAGTCTTGAAGCGATTAATGACAAATTAGCGGCCATGAATGTAACCTTTCATCTTTCCGAAGTTAAGGGGCCGGTGATGGACAGGCTTAACCGTATCTCGTTTACCAGCCATATTTCTGGTGAAGTGTTCTTGTCACATATTCAGGCTGTTACCACCCTGTCAACCAGCAGGGTAAAGGCAAAAAAATAGCTATCTGGCAGTGAATTTTTCTGTGGTTTCTGATTGATAGAGAGGTGATGAAATGACTGAACTACCGATTGCCATTGATTTGGCACGTCTTCAATTTGCGTTTACCGTTTCATTTCATATTGTATTTCCGGCATTTTCGATTGGGCTGGCATCATATCTTGCTGTGCTAGAGGCGCTCTGGCTGAAGACAGGACGTCAGGTCTATATGGATGTTTTTCACTATTGGTTAAAGATATTTGCGCTTGCTTTTGGCATGGGTGTGGTATCTGGCATTGTGATGAGCTATCAGTTCGGCACTAACTGGTCTGTTTTTTCAGATATGACAGGGCCTGTTCTGGGCCCGTTAATGGGCTATGAGGTGTTATCTGCCTTTTTCCTTGAAGCAGGCTTTTTGGGCGTCATGCTATTTGGCATGAATAAAGTAGGCAGGGGGTTGCATTTCTTTGCTACCTTGATGGTTGCCATTGGCACTTTATTTTCAGCTTTCTGGATTTTATCTGTTAATAGCTGGATGCAGACGCCTGCTGGATATGGATTTAACGAGGCTGGCCAGTTCATTCCACTTGACTGGTGGCAGATTATTTTCAATCCGTCATTTCCTTACCGGCTGGTCCATATGGTGCTGGCTGCCTATCTTACTACCGCTTTTGTCGTAGGTGCGGTGGGCGCATTTCATCTTCTTAAAGACAGGGCCAATCAAGCAGCCCGCCTGATGTTTTCAATGGCGATGTGGATGGCAGTTATTGTTGCACCATTGCAAATTGTTGCAGGTGATTTACATGGCCTGAACAGCCTTATTTATCAGCCAGCCAAAGTGGCGGCAATGGAAGGTCATTTTGACACTAGAAAAGGGGCGCCCCTGATCCTGTTTGGGCTTCCGGATATGGCAGCAGAACAGACCAGATATGCGGTTGAAATTCCAAAGCTTGGCTCAATGATACTCACCCATGACTGGGATGGCGAGGTTAAAGGGCTGAAAGAATGGGCACCAGAAGACAGACCGAATGCTACGCTATTATTCTGGTCATTCAGAATCATGGTTGGCATTGGTATAGCCATGATGGCACTTGGCATCTGGAGTTTATGGCTAAGAATAAGAGGCAGGCTATATGATGCGCCTGTCACCTATATGATGGCGGTTTTCATGGGGCCATCCGGCTTTATTGCCGTGCTAAGCGGCTGGATTACCACCGAAGTGGGCCGCCAGCCCTATACAGTCTATGGGGTATTAAGAACCATAGATTCAGCATCGCCTCTTGATGCGCCAGCAGTGGCGATTTCGCTAGCTGTTTTTGCGGTAGTGTATTTTATCGTATTTGGGGCAGGGCTATTTTATATTCTTCGGCTGATGGCAAGCCCGCCTCATTCTGGTGAAGATGGTCTGCAAAAAGGTATTCCGATGCGTGCGGCAGGCGGTATCGCTATCCATGCGGACCAGACATATTCGGCACC
>Ga0181565_10002538_pt1 | contig 13996 bp, 14 predicted proteins | sample 101ome_16_FD_129661 | JGI IMG/M metagenome (GOLD analysis project Ga0181565, IMG submission 129661) | Coastal salt marsh microbial communities from the Groves Creek Marsh, Skidaway Island, Georgia - 101401AT metaG (megahit assembly) | ecosystem: Environmental > Aquatic > Marine > Intertidal... | reverse complement strand
GAGGAAGTGGCACTACGCAGCCTGTTCAAGGAAGTAAGACGCGTGTGTAAAGAAAATCTGTGCAAACGCGCCATTTTAGTCGGCCACAACGCCCACTTTGACCTCAATTTCTTACATACTTCAGCTCGCCGAGCCGCCGTTAAAAATAACCCCTTTCACCCATTCAGTTGTTTTGACACAGTGACTTTGGGGGCAATGGCTCATGGCCAAACGGTGCTTTCACGCGTCGCTGAATTAGCTGGTCTCGAATGGCAAAACGACCAAGCTCATTCAGCGTTATATGATGCTTCTATGACCGCTGAAATATTTTGCAAAGTCCTCAATACTTGGAACCAGGAGGTCAATCCTTTCATTCCCAAGTGTAACCCGAATGTCCTAACGGCCGACCAGATAGAAGACGAAGCCAGCTGAACACTTGCTATGATTAAGCGCCAACGGCCTCTTTAATCATGGTTTGTAGTTCACCTTTTTCCGCCATTTCCAGAGTGATATCACAACCACCAATGAGCTCACCCTTGATGTATAACTGGGGGAAAGTTGGCCAATCTGCGTAACGTGGAAGATTCTGGAAAATCTCTGGATCCATCAATATGTTGACATAAGCGAACTCATGACCGCATTGCTTGAGCGCTTCAGCCGCTCGCATGGAAAAACCACACTGTGGCATTTGAGGGGTACCTTTCATGTAAATAATGACCGGATTACTCTCTACCTGTTCTTTAATTCTGTCTAATACGTCCATAACACGTCCTTCACTTAGCTTAATACGAAATTTAGGCCATTCTAACGTTTAATCTCAGCGCATACATATCTAAGGTGAGGGAGACGACACACCATCAATATGGGTCTGCAGCCACATTTCCAATAATGCCATATGCCAGACCTTACTCCCTTGCAAACGAGTGTGATGCTGATCGGGTTCACGGAGTAAACGCTGCACATAATCGCGCGCAAACACTCCGCGTTCTCGACAGGCGCGAGAATTGAGAACATCTTTCACCATATTGAGAAAATCTCCACGCACATATTTTAGTGCCGGCATCGGAAAATATCCTTTAGGGCGATCAATCACCGTATCTGGGACTAATCCTCGGCTAATTTCCTTGAGCACATGCTTGCCACCTGAAGCAAGTTTCATTTCGGGCGGCATGGTCATTGCGAACTCCACCAACTCATGATCCAAAAATGGGACACGTGCCTCTAACCCCCAAGCCATAGTCATGCTGTCAACGCGCTTAACTGGATCATCGACAATTAAAGTGGTGACATCAAAATGTAGTACTGAATCTATGTATGTATCCGCCTGACACTGTTCCAAAGCCTGTTTGACTAAGGCGCTGGTGTAATCTTGTTGCACATATTGGCGATTAACTGTGTGCGCGTATTCTGCAAAATCACGATCAAAGTAATAAGGGGCGAAACGCTTTAATGCATCTCCTTCAGCACCATGCATTTGCGGGTACCAGAAATAACCCGCAAATAATTCATCAGCGCCCTGCCCGGACTGCACGACTTTGATATCTTGACTGACTTGTTCGGCTAGCAAATAGAAAGCTACGGCATCCTGAGCTACCATCGGTTCGGGCATATGCATGATCGCCTCAGGCAAACGCTGTAAGACTTGATCATTGTGTATATGAAAGCGCTGATGATCGGTGGCAAATTTTTCCACTACCGCATCGGAGTACTCAAATTCATGTCCACGTTCCTCTGGCTGGTCTTCAAATCCTACTGAGTAGGTTTTCACTTGCCCATATTTTTGTGCCAACAATCCCACCAGCAAACTAGAATCCAATCCACCTGACAATAATACTCCCACCGGCACATCTGCAATTTCTAAACGACGATCCACCGCTGTCTGTAAACTTTGTTGAATTTCATATACCCACTCTTGTGGCGTGTGTTGCACTTGTCGACGCGCGCTGAGTTGCCAGTAAGATTGCGCCTCTCCCACCCCCTTTTCATCCACCCACATGTAATGCCCAGGAGGCAATTTACGGATGCCTGTTAGGATAGTTCGTGGCGCAGGGATCACAGCATGCAACGTCAACTGATGTTGTAAGGCCTGACTGTCTATCTCCGTATTGATCTCACCGGTGGCCAGCAATGCTTGCGTGTTGGAAGCGAATAAGAAACTTTCTGAGGTGTGGGCATAGTAAAGTGGCTTAATACCCAGACGATCACGGGCAACAAATAACCGTTTTTTCTGTGCATCCCAGATAGCAAAAGCAAACATACCAATCAAATGCTTTACGCAGTGTTCACCCCATACACGATAGGCCTGCATAATGACTTCTGTGTCTCCGCTAGACTGAAAATTAACACCCAAGCTCTGCAACTCTTGCCTTAGTTGGGGATAGTTATAAATAGTGCCGTTGAATACGATAGCCAGCGATTGGTCATGATTGACCATAGGTTGGCGCGAGGCCGGCGACAGATCAATAATTGCTAGACGTCGATGTCCCATGCCCATAGGGCCAGAAAAATAACAACCTTGATCATCCGGCCCTCGTCTGGCAAGCGGCCCCAGCATGGTTTGTATTTTGCCTTCACTGGCGCGTCCTTGTTTTAGGTTAAATTCCCCGCATATCCCACACATGTTTTTTAATGTCCTAGCTAGCCATAGCCTTAATGTTGTTTTTAAAAGCAAAACCTTCTATTGTCTTACTTCGATAGTGTATTGTATCTATCGACATAATGAGTCAAAAAAATTAACTACAGAGGTGTATTGTGAATCCACTCAAATCTATTCTGGGAACTATTGTTGCCGGTTTCATTATTTCTATCGTCATTGCTGTATGGGATAGCACGCCAGTCGCCAGTGCGGGATGGTCTATTTCTGTATGGTTACATGTTCTAGCCGGTGTTGTTTGGATTGGCTTGTTGTATTACTTCAACTTTGTACAAGTACCTGCCGTGGCAACTGCTACAGCAGATACTGATGGACCTGGCCCTGCAGCCATCAGTAAATATGTCGCACCACGCGCACTCGCTTGGTTCCGCTATGGTGCACTCGTAACATGGTTAACAGGCGCTGCCGCTCTGGAGTATGTTGGCGGTTTCAGCGCTAACATGTTTTTCACCAACGGTGTCACAGTTATCGGTATCGGTGCTTGGCTTGGAACGATCATGCTGTTTAATGTCTGGGTGTTGATTTGGCCAAACCAGAAGAAACTGTTAGGCATAGTGTCGGCCACTGATGCTGAGAAAGCCAAAGCGAAAGGGGTTGCCTTTATCGCATCACGCACCAATACTATGCTATCGATTCCAATGTTGATGTGCATGATCGGTCATGCTCATACATTACCGTTCTAAGCAGGGTTTAACTGAACCTGATGCGGTTTTACCTCGATGGGTGATGTATAGAAAAAAACCCATTTTTGGAGCATAATTGAACAACGGCAGCGCATATCGCTGCCGTTTTGCATTGTCGAACAGTAAAATATTTATCGGTTAGCAAATCATCAACCAACCACTTTGTAACTGAGTATTAATTTTAGGTATTGATTGAAATCCATTATGAACTCACTAATGCCCACCTATGCGAGAAAAGATGTCAGCTTTGTCAAAGGCCATGGCGCCTGGCTGTGGGATGATAAAAATGAAAAATATTTAGACGCCTTATCCGGTATCGCCGTATGCGGCCTAGGTCATGCTCATGCCGCACTTGCCGACACCATCAGTCGTCAGGCAAATAGTTTGTTACACACCTCGAATTTATATCGTATTCCTCATCAAGAAACCTTGGGCGATCGCTTGTGTGAAATCACTGGTATGGGAAAAGTATTCTTTGCCAATTCTGGGGCTGAAGCGAATGAAGCTGCCATTAAGTTGGCGCGATTACATGGCCATGCCAGAAATATCGATTCACCCAGCACCATCGTGTTTGAAAATAGTTTCCATGGCCGCACCATGGCAACCTTAACCGCCACGGGTAATGCAGCTGCACACAAAGGCTATGATCCGTTATTGCCGGGATTTGTGCGTGCACCTTATAACGACATTGAGACGGTTAAGGCCTTATGCTCACAACATAATGATATCAGCGCGATTCTGGTTGAGCCGATACAAGGTGAAGGTGGCATCAATATTCCCTCAGACAATTTTCTCGCCCAGCTCAGAGCCGTTTGTGATCAATACAATTTGTTACTGATGGTGGACGAAGTGCAAACCGGTAACGGACGCACAGGTAAATGGTTCGCTTTTCAGCACAGCAATATTTTGCCCGATGTGCTAACCACGGCTAAAGGCTTAGGCAATGGCATGCCTATAGGGGCCTGTTGCGTGGCGGATAAAGCTCTGGAATTATTTGCACCCGGTTCACATGGCAGTACTTTTGGTGGCAATCCACTGGCTTGCTCGGTGGCTTTAAAAGTCTTAGAGATTATTGAACAGCAATCTTTACTTCCGCATGTACAACAGATGGGTGAGTATATTTGCAGTCAATTCAAGCGCCAGCTAGGCGAAAATCCTTTAGTCAAAGGAATACGTGGCCAAGGCTTGATGATTGGAATAGAGCTCAATACACCTTGCCCACAATTAGTCGATCTCGCACTGGAGAAGAAGTTACTGTTAAATGTGACTGCAGGTTCTGTGATTCGATTGCTTCCACCCTTGATTATCGATCAACAACAGGCGGATATGATTGTCGATATTGTCTGCGCTTGCATAACTGAGATGCATGATTAAACATAACTCGCATATAGAGAAAATTTATGACTCGTCATTTTTTAACCCTGCTTGACTTATCTAGCAATGAATTGCGCACAGTAATAACACGCGCCATTGAACTCAAAACCATGCGTAATGAAAATGTGGATTACGCGCCTTTTGCTAATAAAACCTTGGGTATGATTTTTGACAAATCATCAACACGCACACGAGTGTCTTTTGAAGCCGGTATGGCACAGTTTGGTGGTCACGCATTATTTCTATCCTCCAAGGATACTCAGCTCGGTCGTGGTGAGCCTGTGGAAGATACCGCACGGGTTTTATCGCGCATGGTCGACATTATTATGATACGCACTTATGCGCATGACACCTTGGAGCGTTTTGCCGCCCTATCACAAGTTCCTGTCATTAATGGACTGACGGATATGTATCATCCCTGTCAATTGCTAGCGGATTTACAAACCTGGTTTGAACAACGTGGCGATATTTCAGGCGCAACGGTAACCTGGATTGGGGATGGTAATAACATGTGTCATTCCTATATCAATGCAGCACGTCAATTAGGATTTAATTTGCGCATAGGTTGCCCAGAGGGCTATGCGCCTGATACAGATCTTGTGTCAGCAGCGGGCGACTGTGTTCAAGTGTTGCATGATGCCAAAGAAGCAGCTCATAACTCAGACCTCATCGTCACTGATGTATGGGCCAGCATGGGTCAAGAACAGGAGCAAAAACAGCGTGAACAAGCCTTTGCGGGCTTCCAAGTGAATGCATCACTTATGCAAATTGCGCATAAAGATGCTCTATTCATGCATTGTTTACCTGCTCATCGTGAAGAAGAAGTCAGTGCCGAGGTATTAGAGGGCGCTCAGAGCGTAGTGTGGGATGAAGCAGAAAATCGATTGCATGCACAAAAAGCGCTGATTGAGTTCTTGATTCACAACTCTGACAATTAAAATAATTTAGGTGATTATTTAGTATTACATAGGCTTAAACCTATGTAACATTCTAACCATTCATATCTGTATTGCGGAGGAAACAATGGAAACACTCTATTCTGTGCTCAATACACTCAGCGGATTTATTTGGGGACCTTTTACTTTAGTACTTTTATTGGGTGTTGGTATTTACCTTAGTTTGGGTCTCAAGTTGATGCCATGGCGTCAACTATCCAACGCATTCAAACATCTTATTACTGGCCGCAGCAGCCAAGATGATGGAGATATACCTCCCTTCCAAGCATTGATGACCGCTATGTCAGCGACGGTTGGCACCGGGAATATTGCTGGCGTTGCCACCGCAATCTTTATCGGTGGTCCGGGGGCTATTTTTTGGATGTGGATCACAGCACTTTTTGGCATGGCAACAAAATATGCCGAAGCGGTACTTGCCGTGAAATATCGTGAGACCGATGATGATGGACGTTTTGTCGGCGGCCCAATGTATTACATCAAAAATGGTCTTGGCAAAAAATGGCATTGGTTAGGTTTTTTGTTTGCCTTGTTTGGCACAATTGCCGCTTTTGGCATAGGCAATATGGTGCAGTCCAATTCTGTCGCCGATGCCCTGCACAGTAACTTTGCAGTGGACACCAATCTGACTGGAATAGTTATTGCTGGTCTGGCTGCATTAGTGATACTTGGGGGTATCAAACGCATCGGAACAGTCGCTAGTAAACTCGTCCCTATCATGGCCATCTTCTATATCGCAGGCTCATTGATCATTATCTTGGCTAACATTACAGAAGTCCCTGCAGCCTTGGCGATTATTGTAGACAGTGCTTTCAATGGCCATGCAGCAGTTGGCGGTTTCACTGGCGCAACCATTATGATGGCGATTCAATTTGGTATTGCACGGGGTATTTTTTCTAATGAAGCGGGGCTGGGAAGTGCGCCTATCGCCCATGCAGCCGCACAAACTAATAATCCTGTCAGGCAGGGTATGGTCGGCATGTTAGGGACTTTTATCGATACCATTATCATCTGCACTATGACCGCTATGGTAATTATTATCAGTGGCGCTTGGACCAGCGGTGAAACCGGAGCCAGTTTATCTAGTTTAGCTTATGCTTCCTCGATTCCATTAGGTGAGTACGTGATTACTTTTGGCTTGGTCATTTTTGCTTTCACGACAATTCTTGGCTGGAGCTACTATGGTGAACGATGTGCTGAATTCATCTTCGGCACTAAAATAATTCTCCCTTATCGCTTGTTATGGATTGCCGCGGTGTTCATAGGCGCGTCTCAGAAAGTGAATTTAATTTGGATATTGGCGGATGTCATGAATGGGTTTATGGCCATACCTAACCTGATTGCATTAGCGTTACTCAGTCCCATTGTATTCAAAATCACCAAAGAATACTTTTCTAATCAGCGCTAAGTTTACTCATATAAACACGACTCAGAAAGATAACCAATGGATGCGCAAGAAATCACTCAAGCCGTCAAGCAGGCCCTCGATGAAGATGTTGGCAGCGGCGATGTGAGTGCCCAATTGTGTGGCAATGAAATATTGAGTGCGCAAGTGATTTGTCGCGAGACAGCTACCTTATGCGGCCAAGCTTGGTTTAATGAGACTTTTGCCCAGTTAGATGACCATGTGCAAATTGAGTGGTTGCAGCAAGAGGGTGCATTGATTCATCCCTCACAAGCGGTATGCCGATTACAAGGCCATGCCGCCGCACTACTTACCGGTGAGCGCACGGCACTGAATTTTTTGCAGACTTTGTCAGGCACCGCCACAGTGACCAGAAAATTATTACACCGTATGCGCGGCAGCTCTACACAGTTACTCGATACTCGCAAAACCATTCCAGGCTTACGCAATGCCCAAAAGTATGCAGTGTCGTGTGGAGGTGGAAACAATCATCGCATGGGACTCTATGATGCTTATTTAATTAAGGAGAATCATATCCATGCCTGCGGCTCTATCACTGCGGCTGTCACCAAAGCCAAACAACAAGCTGATGGCTTACTAATAGAAGTTGAAGTCGAGGACTTGGATCAATTAGCACAAGCGATCGCCAGCCAAGCCGATATTGCTTTGTTGGATAATTTTAATTTGGCGCAAGTTGAACAGGCCATCACATTAGTTAATAACAATCCACATAGCGATATCAAATTAGAAGTCTCGGGCAACATTCACATGGAGAATATTAGCCAATACGCCATGCTGAATGTGGATTTTATTTCTGTTGGCGCAATCACTAAGCACTTACACGCTGTCGATTTTTCAATGCGCTTCAATCATTGATTTTTTTGGCTTGCTGCCATAAGTCTTCTAACTGCTGCTCACTCATCTGCTTAAGGTCTTGCTTCTTTTGTTCAGCAATATGTTCCAGTAAGCGAAACCGCTGTTCAAATTTATTATTTGCCTTCTGCAATGCGATATCAGCATCATGGTGACTGTGACGAGACACATTAATCGCGCAAAATATAACATCACCCAGTTCGTCCTCGATAGCGGCCTGTTCACCTGATGCTACCGCTTGCTTTAACTCCGCCACTTCCTCTTCGAGCTTTTCCAGTACCGCTTCAATATTTGACCAATCAAAGTTCACTCGTGCGGCTTTTTTTTGTAATTTCTTAGCGCGTAACATGCTCTGCAAGCCAATAGGCACACCGGCGAGTGCTGAACTATCACCATCATCACCTTGCTGTTCACGTTCTTGTTGTTTGAACGACTCCCAATCGGGTTTGCCTTGCTGGCGTTGTTGATCATCGCCAAACACATGGGGATGACGACGTATCATTTTTTGACAAATGGATTGCACCACATCACTGAATTGAAAGTGTTTTTGTTCCTCCGCCATCTGCGCGTGATAGACCACTTGCAATAATAAATCGCCAAGCTCATCACGCAATTGAAGGTAATCTTGATGGGCGATGGCGTCAGCAACCTCATAGGCTTCTTCTACCGTATAGGGAGCTATACTGACAAAATTTTGTTGTTGATGCCAAGGACAGCCATTGAGTGGATCACGCAAGGCTTGCATAATCTTTAGTAAATCTTGGATATCGTCGGAACAATTAGATATAGAAAATCGCTGGCTTGTTGTCATGACTATGTCTGTAATGTTTAAGTCTATTTAGTCTATAGTAAATTAAGCTCAGGATAACCAAGTCTGTATGAAATTGATTCTCCAACACACAAGTCACGCTAACGGCTGAAGCTTGGTGAGGTAATGTCGACTCCACTTGGATGCCACCCCAGCGCTGTCATCGCACGATGTACACTGCACATTTACCCCAGCACTCTTACTGTCTGAAAATATGTTCTATAATACAACTCAGTCTTGAGACCTATCATCCTATGCAAAAATTGCTAGGCGATGAAATTCACTATTTATGGTCATGAGCATCAAACTATCAGATTCATACACCATACTCACAGGATAATATTATGGCTATATCAGAAGGCAAAGCCGCACCGGCTTTTACACTTAAAGATCAGCACGGCAATAAAGTCTCTCTCAAAGATCTCAAAGGTCAAAAAGTCGTCGTGTATTTTTACCCTAAAGATGATACGCCTGGATGCACTAAAGAGGCTTGTGGGTTCAGAGATTTATGGGGCGAGCTTGAATCAGCTAATTGCACCGTACTGGGTGTGTCACCCGATGAACAGACAGCCCATCAGAAATTTATTGATAAATATAATCTCCCCTTCACTTTGTTATGTGATCCCAAGCGCACCATGATGGAAAAGTATGAAGCTTATGGAGAGAAAAATATGTACGGGAAGATCACCATGGGAGTGATTCGCTCCACGGTATTAATTGGTGAAGATGGCAAAGTGCTTAAACATTGGAAACGTGTAGCCAAAGCCGCAGACCATCCCACTAAAGTACTCGAGGCCATTAACGCTCTGGACGCCTAAACGATCGCCTCAATCGAGCGTATTCAAAGTCACACTATGATTTACTCGCTGCGGCCTGAATACAGTTTATTTATTGATAGCCACGAATCATTAATACACTCGTTGTGCGTAAACACTAATAGCTTACTTGCATACCCCTCGCATGTGGCTGAGTTAGGAATATGGATAACTTGTCAACCACACAACGCACGTGTGGGCTTATGGGCTGCATATCCCAACACGAGTGTATAAAAATCAACCTCTTTGAACTAAGACATTCACGTTATAAAATAATTTTAGATGCCTAGGACTTATTTATGTCCAATACGACACCTCATCAAGATCACAGTTGTTATGCCCTAAATCTGCTTCAAGAGGCGGTGATTATTGCTGATAGTGCGCATCAAATAAGCTATCTCAACTCAGCAGCCGAACATTTGTGTGCCTGTGCCAGCTATGAAGTAAAAGGTCAGCCGCTTACTCAAACCCTCACTTTAATTGATGGCTTGTCGCGTGAAAAAATAACTTTGCCGTTTGAGCAATGCATCGAACAAAACCGCATCATTAAAATCACCAAGCATGTTGTATTGTTGGATAACTATGGCCAAGAACATCGTGTCGAAATCACATTTGCTCCTTACCCACCTGATGATGAGCAAGGTATTATTATTTTGTTTAAAGACTTATCAGAAACCCAACAACTGAGTGATCGACTCAACCATGAGGCATCTCATGACACACTGACAGGGTTAATGAACCGACAGACATTTGAGCAACAGCTGTCAAAATATATTCGTAACATGGATGAATATGCTGTAGAACATTGCTTGTGTTATATAGACATCCATCAATTCAAAATCATCAACAATCAAGCCGGACATGTCATCAACAATCAAGCCGGACATGTCATTAGCAATCAAATCTTACAAGAGATTGCGGAAATTTTGCGCAATAGCATGCGCAGCATTGACCGAGTGGCGCGCATAGAAGGCGACGAATTTGCTTTGCTACTTGTAGATAAAACTCCCCAACAAGCCCAGCAAGTCATTCAATTGATATTAGATAATGTTAAACATCATGTTTTTTCCAATAATACGTTTGACTTTGAGTGCGGGCTATCAATTGGCGTCGTGCCTATATCTAATACCTTCGAAGAGCCAGCTCAAATCCTAACCTATGGTGAGTTGGCCTGCAGCTCAGCCAAATTAAAAGGCTTTAATCAAGTTCATGTATTCAGTGATGATGATTATGAATTGACGCGTCAACACACAGAAATCATGCGCGCGGGCGGTATCAAAGAGGCCATCTCAGGAAATCGTTTCAGCCTATACTGTCAGCCTATTGTTTCACTTCCAATCATAGATGAGCGTGTGCAACATTATGAGTTGTTATTATGACTTAAAGACAAGCAAGGCAATATTCTATTGCCGGCTAACTTCATCCCAACCGCTGAGCGCTTTGGCCTCATGACCACCTTAGATAGATGGGTAATAGAAACTGCCTTTTCAAGCTATCACAAAATCTTCGGACAAGATTCGCCAGTCCATATTGCCATCAATTTATCTGGACACTCACTCAATGATGACAGTCTCTATAATTTTATCGTGACGCAGTTTAAACAACATTTTATTGATGCCTCACTGATTTGTTTTGAGATCACCGAAACTGCAGCCATTGAAAATCTAGAGCAAACTAAAACCCTGATCACCCAACTCAAGGCCTTAGGTTCAAAATTTGCACTTGATGACTTTGGCAGCGGCCTCTCCTCTTTTGCCTATTTAAAACATCTGCCAATTGACTATCTCAAAATCGACTGAAGTTTTGTCGTCGATATGAATCAGGGCAAGATGGATAATGCTATGGTTGAAGTCATCAACCAATTAGGCCATCTAATGGGCATACGTACTATTGCAGAATGTGCTGAGAGCCCCGAAGTCGTCGACCAACTAAGCAAATTAGGCGTCGACTTTAATCAAGGGCATGCCATGGGCTCCCCTATTCCACTGGATGGATTAACCATCGTTCATTAAAACACCCACACACATCTGAATAGCTGGGGTATAAACCAAGGTTTGTTAACGTCACACCTGCTTATTATCACAGCTTCGAATGTAGTCAGCAAACTGATGATCCATTTCCGGTTTCGCATTAAAATCTTTTTAACCTCCACTGTCATAAGCGGAGTATGATAGCGTGTTTTGGTATTAACCAATGTTGAGCTTGAATTGTTGTGACAGAAGATAAACTTTACAAAAAACCGTTCAATAATATTGAAGATTTTAAATTCGATAGTCATGTAAGTGCCGTTTTCGATGATATGGTCGATCGTTCCGTGCCCGGCTATCGAACTTTGATTGCTAATATCGGACCGCTGGCATCACATTTCATACAAAAAAATAGTGCTTGTTATGACTTAGGCTGTTCGCATGGTGCCGCAGCTTTATCAGTGTTCAAACACTGCCAAGTGCCTGGACTTGAAATTCATGCGATTGATAATGCCCGCGCTATGATTAAACGATGCCAACAAATGGTCGCGCAAGCACAAGCAGAACAGGTGATTAAGACCCAATTGAATAATATTCAGAATATCGACATCATCAATGCCTCTTTTGTGATTCTCAACCTGACCCTGCAATTCATTGCTATTTCAGAGAGACAGAAAATTCTGGAAGATATTTATGCTGGTCTGTTACCCAAGGGTGCTTGTCTACTCACAGAAAAAATTGTCATGCCAGATAGTGAACATGAAAAATTATTTCAACAGCTTCACATCGGTTTTAAGTCGGCAAACAACTACAGTGATCTCGAGATCAGTCAAAAACGAAAATCTCTCGAAAATGTTTTACTCAGGGAGTCATTAGAAACTCATATTTTGCGTTTGCAAAAGATTGGCTTTAAACATGTCTATCCTTGGTTTCAGTGCTTCAATTTTGTATCCCTGATTGCCATCAAATGAAATTAGACTTTTATCAACAATTTTTAGAGAACCCAATTTCCAATGTGTCTGATAGCTGGCAATCTGAGTGCGCAGCACAACTAAGCGAGGTATTCACTAACCCCGGTCATGGACACTTTCCCATTTGGCAACAAGCAGTAGATCAATTGGCGCACTTCGTGCCGACATCTATAGATTTGGATCAAGCCATTCCGCGCATAGGCACAGCCACTGATGTGGAGACCCCTGAGATTATTCAGCAGGCTTTGATGCAGTTGCATCCCTGGCGCAAAGGGCCATTTAATTTTTGCGGTATCGATGTAGATTCAGAATGGCGTTGTGACTTAAAGTGGCAACGTGTGGCGGCACATCTGCCTGATTTATCCAATAAGACAATTTTAGATGTTGGCTGTGGTAACGGATACTATATGTTACGCATGTTAGGGAGTAGTGCGAAACAGGTTATTGGCGTGGATCCAACGCTGATTTTCATGGCTCAGTTTTATGCCCTCACACAAAATATTCAACCTGCCTTAAATGCGCATTTGCTGCCTCTGCCGTTTGAGCAATTATCACCGCAACTCAATCAATTTGATGCCATATTTTCAATGGGTGTGCTTTATCATAGACGCGATCCCCAAGAACATTGTCAGCGCCTTTACACTCACCTCGCTGATCAAGGATGGTGCTTGCTTGAAACTCTAATACTCAACGTGGCTGATGATCAACAACTCATACCTGATGATCGCTATGCAGGAATGCGTAATGTCTGGAGCATACCCAGCCCGAAGTGTGTGATGAATTGGTTAAGACAAAGCGGATTTGTAGACGTACAATGTCATGATATTAATGTCACCTCCACACACGAACAGCGTGCAACACAGTGGATGCAAAATTATTCGCTTAAAAACTTTCTCCATCCTAATGATGTCAGTCTCACCATAGAAGGCCACCCCGCACCTACACGTGCTTTTTTCAGTGCCAGAAAAATTCTCTGACATACACCAAAACTCGCGTGCACCAAAACTGGGCGTTATAGACATGCATGTTTAGTGCGCTTAGCACTAATAACTGGCATACTCAAACAGCTTACAAAGCACTCATGAAACCTCAACAGGAGCTCTTTGAGATAGTTAATTATATTTATTAGCAATCTCTCACCTGGAGGGAACAGATGTTTTTTGAGTCATCAATAATAATTATATGCGCACTCAAGTCAGGAGGCATGATATGAAGCTCATCACAGCTATCATTAAACCATTCAAATTAGACGACGTACGTGAAGCACTCACTGAACAGGGTATTCAAGGCCTCACGGTGACAGAAGTTAAGGGCTTTGGTCGTCAAAAAGGACACACAGAACTCTATCGCGGAGCAGAATATGTGGTCGACTTTCTTCCCAAATTAAAAATAGAGATCGGTGTCGCCGATGAAAATGTCAATCAAGTCATCGAAGCCATCACTCGCACAGCTAATACTGGAAAAATTGGCGATGGCAAAATTTTTGTGACTACACTCGAACAGACCATTCGTATT
>Ga0181565_10002527_pt1 | contig 14024 bp, 18 predicted proteins | sample 101ome_16_FD_129661 | JGI IMG/M metagenome (GOLD analysis project Ga0181565, IMG submission 129661) | Coastal salt marsh microbial communities from the Groves Creek Marsh, Skidaway Island, Georgia - 101401AT metaG (megahit assembly) | ecosystem: Environmental > Aquatic > Marine > Intertidal... | reverse complement strand
TCTGGTCAGTTGTTCAGTGCGGCAGCATAGCGGGCGGCTGTTTCGCCGGCGAGCTTGCCAAACACGAGACATGGCCCAAAAGAACCGCCGCCGCCGATGTAGCGATCGCCATGCAGGTTGCCGACGGTTTCTCCGGCCGCAAACAGCCCCGGGATTGCCTGCTCAGCGTTGCTGAGTACCCGGGTATCCGGATCAATGCGCAAACCAGTGCCCGTCCAGCAGATAATGGCCGGCCTGACTTCGGCAGCATAAAACGGCGGTTCAACAATGGCATGCAGTTCGGCCTGCTTAAAAAAAGCTGTGTCCTTGCCTGCATTCACATCGTGGTTGTAGCGGCCAATGGTCCCGGCAAGTGCCTCAGCGTTGATACCGGTCTGCGCAGACAGTTGCTCGAGGCTCTCTGCCCGGTGAATGCGACCTTCATCCGCCTTGCGGTCCAGCACTTCATCAACCCAGTAGGCCTGTGACATGGGTCCGGGTCTGGCGCTTGTTCGTGCGGCCTCATCAAAGATGGCCCAGGCACTGCCATCCTGCTGCTGGATCAGGCCGCCCAGGACGGTGTAGGGCGCGGATTCGTTGGCAAAGCGACGACCCTGCTGATTGACCAGGATCAGCCAGCCCGGCAGCAACACTTCCAGATCGTGACTGAAACCGGGTGTCACGAGCAGCAGACCGCGATTATGCCCGGTCACTGTTGCGCCCACGGTTTCACCCAGCGTGATGCCATCACCCTGTGCACCGTCGGTGCCGATGTACCAGCGCCAGTCACCGGTAGCTGCGGCGTCGGGGTAGTACTTTTCAATCATTTCCGGATTGGCGCCGAAACCGCCCGTGGCCAAGACGACGGCGGCTGCGGTGGCCTTGTCCTCTCCGATGCTGACGCCGCAGACCGCGCCATCTTCATCCCTGATCAGGGCATCGACGCGTGCGTTCAGAACAATGTCCACCTGTTTGTGACTCCGATGGCCGTCGAGCACGTTGACGACTTCCTCACCGCCGCCCTCTGGCTGATGCCCGCGCGGGGTTGAGCCGACGCCGGAACAGTAAACCCCTTCCTTTGGAAATCTGACACCCAGTTCCCGCACCCACTCAAAGGTGGGGGCGCTGAGATCGCAGTAGCGCCTGACGATGGCCGGGTCCACCAGCCACTGGTTCAGGGTCATGTAGTGTTCAAACATCGCATCTGCGCTGTCATCGTTGACGCCGGCTGCATGCTGCACGGACGTGTTGGCTGCGTAGAAATGGCCGCCGCTCAGGCGGGATGAACCACCGACTCGCGAGTCGGCCTCAACGATCAGAACGCTGGCACCGGCATCGGCGGCAGCAACCGCCGCAGCCAGTCCGGCGGCACCGGAGCCAATGACAATAACGTCGTAGTCTCTGCTCATGGTTTAAGTATAGCGCCTCCCTGTCTGGTTCAGGAAAACTCTCTATTAGAAGACCCCTTATTAGAAAAGAAGGTAGCCTGAGTCCTGCTCGCGAAACCATTTGGTCACCACCCATTTCTGGCCAGCCATCACCGGGTCACCACTGTGCAGACTCCTTGGGTCGGGCTGACCCGATGCATCACAATTGCGAAACCACAGGGTGCTGCCCTGCTGCGGGGGGACGGTGATGTTGAGGTCCGGAAAACTCGTACTGCCTCCCTGCCCAGGCTGCGAAAGGTAAGTGACCGCAGAGGCAAGCCGCTGGCCGCCGTCGTCGAGATGCTTCTGACTGACGGCGAGGTTGGGGCTGAAGTAGTCATAGTGTGGTTGGTAGTACTCGCCAGGGGCGTAGCACAGGATTGACATGGGCTCTGATCGGGCCAGATCGCCGTCAACGGCGTGAACGAGCTTCCGCTCTATGTAACGACCGATGAAATCCACCTGCGCGTAGCCGAGAAAGGTCGACAGACTGGTTCGGACCTGGGACGAGACGCCTGCTTTACTGCCGTCCGGGTCAATAACGTCGGCACGTTGCAGGTGTGGTTGGGCCAGTCTGGCGAGATGCTCACCGTCTTGTGGTGTCAGTACGTTGTGATACAGCCGGATCACAGGATCTTGCGACAGGGTTTCATGGTCAGCGGCCGAGGCCGGGAAGAGCTGCAGCGCACTCGTGTCTGCCGCGCTGAGTCCCTGGTCACGGGCCAGGTAGTTAATCACAGCGGTCGCACGGGGCTGGCCTGCCTCGGCAGCGGAGAACAGGAGTTCGCGAATCGCAGCGTCACAGGCCTCAGCGTCGCGGCACTTGTAGAGCAGCTGCGCTTTGTGGAATTTCGTCTGCTCCGATCCGGCAACGATGGCGCGGTCATAAGCAGTCAGTGCCGGTGCAAACTGCTGCGGCACACCGCGGCCAATCTCGTGGCAGAAACCCAGCGCCTCCGAGGCATCGCGCAGTCCTGTCGCATCAGCCTGTTCCAGCCAGTAAATCATCTGACCGAGATCGCCCTGCTGAAAACAGTGCTGGCTCAGCAGGAACTGGGCTTTCGGATGGCCGTCACGGGCATCCCTTTCAAGTTGTGACGGGTCTGGCAGCTGTGTCACGCGTCATCCAGGTCGAGGTACTATCGCCTCCGAGTATAGGCTATGCTCAAGACAGTTTCGCGAGGGTTGAATATGACTGATCCATTTCGTCTGGATGGAAAGCGCGCTGTGGTTACCGGCGCGGGCAAGGGTATTGGGCGTGGTATTGCCCGGCAGCTGGCGGCAGCGGGCGCCGATGTGGTGATCAGCTCGAGGACTCAGGCTGATCTGGACAGCCTGGCAGAAGAGATCGAGGCACTGGGGCGAAAGGCGACCAAGGTTGTCTGTGACGTTACCAGCAGCGCTCAACTGAATGACCTGGCTGCGCAGGCCATCGCTGATGGCGGCATTGATGTCTGGGTTAATAATGCCGGCGGGTTGCCGGATGCGACACCACGCTATCTGACGCGAACCCCGGAGGATCGCTGGGATGCGCAGATGGATCTGAATCTCAAAGCCGTTTTCCTGGCTTGTCAGGTGGCCGCGGATAACATGGAAGAGGGTGCCATCATCAACATTTCCTCGAGCTCAGCCAAAGCACAGGGCAGTTTGAAGAACGGTCCTTACGGAGCATCGAAGGCCGCGGTCAACAGTCTGACCCAGACGTTTGCGCTGGAGCTGAGCCCGAAGATCCGGGTCAATGCAGTGGCGCCCGGACCGGTACCAACCCAGAATTTCAATGAGTCGACTAACTTCCCGGAAGATCAGCCGATCGAAAAACTGCTGCGGGTGCCGCTGGGACGACTCGGGACCCCCGACGATATCGGACATGCTGTGGTTTTCATGGCCGCACCAGCCTCCAGCTGGATTACCGGCCAGTGTCTCTACGTCACCGGGGGGCTGTAAATTAAGTCGAACGCCGGTCTTCGGCGGCGAGCTGGTAGTAGTCAAACTTTGAGCTGGTGACGAATTCCTCGAGCTTCTGAATCTCGTGCTCAACTTCCTCCTGGCTGGCAGTATCCTCTGCTGCCTGCAGTCGCGTAATCTTGTCGCGCGCTGCCTCGAGGTTCTGCCGGGTTTCGACGAGTGCCGGGTCGATCTTCTCCCAGCTGACAGCGGATAAGATCGTCACGAGATTGTCGGTGCGCTCATTCAGGCGCGCCAACTCGTCCTGGGTCTGCTGGTGGCCGGTGAGTTCCTCCATCTTGCGTTTCTCCCAGTCCTTGCCGCCGACATAGACATGAAAGGCGTGTGAAATGAGACCGATACCCAAGGCGAACAGGGGTCATACCGCCAGTGTAATGGTCTTCTATCCTCTTAAGTCAGCAACAACTATGCCATTGGATAAATACAATAAAAAACAATGAGATAAAAATCAGCTCAAGCGATGTTTTAGGTATTTTCACCAGCTATTCGTCAATTCTGTCAACCGATCAGTGCCTGCAACGTTGTATCTCTGCCGGAAGAAAGAATTTCAATTTATGCAGCTTGTCGAGTCATTGAATTTGTATACTGAGCCAGAGCGCGAAACTACGCAGGCGGCTGTGCACGACAGAAACGAGGATCTGGACCGCTTTCTGGCTTCGGTAGAAAAGCAGGCTTTTCGCACCGCTGTGATTTCGACACGGAATGAAGATGATGCCTTCGATATCGTGCAGGATGCCATGATCAAGCTGGTTGAGAAGTATGCGCACAAACCCGAGGCCGAATGGCGCCCGCTGTTCTTTACGATCCTGCATTCTCGCATTACTGACTATCATCGCCGGCGAACGCTGACTTCAAAGCTGTTCAGCTGGCTCGGGCCGGAAGAAGACGAGCAGGTGGGTGATTGGGGTGAGTCGCTCGACGGTCCAATTGAAAAACTGCTGGAAGCGCTCACGATTGACCGCTTGCAGACAGCGATCGACAGCCTCTCCCCGCGTCAGCAGCAGGTTTTTCTGCTGCGCACCTGGCAGGGATTCAGCGTCGCTGAAACGGCGAAAATACTGAAGTGCAGTGAGGGCTCTATAAAGACGCATCTGGCCCGGGCCATGAGCGCGGTGATGCAATCGATTAATCTGGATGACGAACATGAGTAGAGAATCTGGAAAAAAAGCTGACATGAATGACGAGATCGCGGATCGCGTTAAAAACCTGCTGGACGAAGAAGTGACAGCGACGTCAGGTGCGACGGCATCGCGCCTGCATCGAATGCGCAGTGAAGCTCTGGCGCGTCGCAATCGTGGGCCGGTCTGGATCAGTTGGACGGGTGCCGGCGCTGCAGCCGCGGGTGTTGCTGCTGTCACGCTCTACTTCAATCTGATGGCGCCGGAGCCGCTGCCGGTGATTTACGAAGATCCGATCCAGCAGGCGGCTGCGTCTGAAATGGAGTTGATGGATGACCTGGACTTTGTCGCGTGGCTGGTCTTGCAGGAAGGTGATAACACAGATGCGAGTGATCAGACTTAGGTGGGCCGTGGTGATGCTTGGAATGTGCTTGGTCTACAACAGTTTCGCAGAGGAGGTGGCAGATACGCCTCCGCTCGAGCTGCTGGAGTTTCTCGGCATGATGGTTGAGGAGGGTGACGGGCTGATTGGGCCAGCAGATCTGGATGATGAACCCGAACCTTTTCCGGATTCGATTCTGGTCGATGACACCCCTTCGGTCGAGCAGCAGGGAGGCGCCCATGATTAATCGCCTGTTGTTGATGTTTCTACTGGTTGGTGGAGGCGCGACGGCCTCTGCCATTGAATGGGATGAGCTTGATGCTGGCCAGAAAGCTGTGCTCGGTCCTTACAAACAGGCCTGGTCGGAACTCAGTGAAGACAAACGACAGCACTATGCCAATGGTGCCCGGCGCTGGGCCGAGATGAGTAGTGATGGCCGGGTGCAGATGCAGCGACGTTTTCAGCGCTGGCAGGCATTGCCGGAATCGCGTCGCAGGGCACTGGTAAAGCAGTTTGAAGCCTTTCGGCAATTGTCACCGGAAAACCAGCAGCGACTGCGCCGGAAGCAGCGCGAGTTTCAACAGTTGCCGCGAGACGAGCGGCAGCGCCTGCGTCGCCGCTACGAAAAGCAGAAGGGTCGGGCGGGCAAGGGCGCGTTCGAGAAATTCAAAAAGCGAAAACAACGCCCTTTTCGTCCAGGTGCCGAGAAGCGGCCCTCACGGCCGCGTCCGCCCGGGGGTGGTTGAACGCTGGCAGAAAAAGTTAATGCGTGGTGTCAACGCTCGGGCAGGTTTCCCGTTGTTTGATTAACACACGCGGAATCGCCGCGAGTGAGAAACAGATTAAGGAGATAGTCCGATGAGTTATCAGCTCCCCTCAGCAAAAAAGTTAACTTCATCTATCATCGTGTTGTCGGCCGGTATGGCAGTAACAGCAGCGCTTGCAGCACCGGGCGGCTTTGGTCCGCGCAAAGGCCATGAGCGTGGTCATAAGATGAAAAATCCGGAAGTCCGGGCAGAGAAAATGTTTGAGCGACTCGATGCGGATGGCAGTGGTGTCATCACCATTGATGAGTTCATCGCGCGGCCGGGTGATCGGGCAGAACGTCACTTTGAGCGACTCGATACGAATGAAGACAGCAGTCTTGCGCTCGAAGAATTCCTCGATCGACCGCCGCGTCCTGACACCGATATCGATCGAGAAGCTGTCCGGGCCTGCGTTGAAGAGGCGCTGGGCGAGGAAATGCCGGCGCGACCTGAACCTGAAGCCGTATTCGCCGATATGGACGCTAATGGCGATGGCGCCGTGAGTCAGGATGAATTCCTGAGCGCAGCTGAAGCACGCGCCAGCGATCGGTTTGCGACCGTCGACAGTGATGCTGATGGCGGCGTTACGCTGGAGGAGCTGCGTGCTTCGGTTGAAACTGGCTCCAGCCGTCGCGAAACCCGCAGACAGTGCGTTGCAGAGCAGCGCGCTGCAGATGAGCTGACCGGCGGCTGATCAGGCTGCGGCACGGCAGGTAGGGAGTCCCCCCGGCTGCTGTGCCGCAGATAAGTACCGAATAGCGCTCAGGCCAGCGCGTGATCCAGGGCAAGCAGGAAACTGGCCGTGATTCTGAGGCTGATCCGGGCATCCGGCACGAACGATTCCGCGGCATGGTACAGGCCCGGGAATACCGCCAGTTCAGTGGGTACGTGGGCGTCCATCAGGCGTTGGGCGTACTCGATGTCCTCATCACAGAATAGATCAGCGGTACCAACACAAACATAAGCAGGCGGCAGGCCGCTGAGATCCGTCGCGCGTGTTGCGGCCGCATAGGGCGATGCATCCTCGCCGGGGGTTCCATCCAGATACATCTCCCAGGCATTGAAAGAGGTTTTCTGCTTCCAGACCGGGTGGTTGGTGACCTTGCCCGAAGGGGTGGCATGTAGGTTATCGATCATTGGGTACAGGAGCAGTTGCAGGCACAGCGGGAAGTTATCGCGGTCCCGGTTCATAAGTACCACGCCGGCCGCCATGCCGGCGCCGGCACTGGCGCCGCCGACGGCAACCCGACCCAGATCCAGGTCATAACCGCTTTCCCCCGACATGACCCAGGCGAGGGTTGCATAGCAGTCCTCCGGACCCGCAGGAAAGGGATGCTCCGGCGCCAGCCGATAGTCGACCGAGAATACGGTGCAGTCGCAGTGATCAGCGATGACCTCTGCGCGAAGGTCTTCTGCAGAACCCAGGACATAACCGCCGCCATGAATCCAGATGACCGCAGGCTGCTGCGGGCGATCAGATTTGCGGTAGATGTAGACGTCGACCTCGCCCTCGGCCGTGGCAATGGTTGCCTTGTCTTTCTCGACCCGGACGTCGGAAGGCGCGGCTGGCTGTTCGGCCAGCAGCTGGCGGATCTCTTTGATGTTGTCGCGGGTGATATCGAGATTGGGCAGGGTCTCGATTGCCGGCAGCAGTTCATCATCAATTCTGTTGTAATCAAGTTCCATTGTTCTTACTCCGCTTCTATCGCAGGCAGGCGTGCCCGCAGTTCGTTTTTAGCGACTTTCTCCAGCGTCGAGCGTGGCAGCGCATCAACGCGGAAAACGTCCCTGACCACCTTGAAGTCGGCCAGGTTGACCTCGCAGTGGTCGATAATCTGTTGTGTGAAAGCTTCTTCGTCAAGTTCGCGGCCGGCGCTGGTTGGAATAACGAAGGCCACGGGGACTTCATCCAGCATGAAGTGTTTGCGGGCAACGACGGCGCATTCATCGGCGAGGCCCGTCTGCATGATCACGGTCTCAATCTCAGATGCGGCGACATTTTCAGCGCCGACCTTGAGCATGTCTTTTTCTCTGTCACTGAAATACAGCCAGCCATCCTCATCCCGTCGGACGATATCGCCGGTATCAAACCAGCCGCCGGCATCGAAGGCCTGCTTATTTGCCTCGGGGTTGCGGTAGTACTCCTTGAACATCGACACCCCGCGGACGCCGCGGATATGCAGCACGCCTTTTTCTCCCGGGGCGGCAAGACTGCCATCTGCCCGGCGAATCTGGATCTCGTACTCAGGCGCGGCCCGACCCAGCGTACCATGGGGGCCTGGGTGATCGGCATCGGTGACGATGCCCTGGGTCAGGGTTTCCGTCATACCCCACCAACCAATGGTTTCGACGTTGAAGTGCGCACCGATCGCGGGCAGGCTGGCAGGGCCGCCCCAGAAGCGCTGGCCATGGTCGGGGACCGGTTGCGACATCAGCGCCTTGAAACTGAACGGGATCATAGACACCCAGGTGACGCCATGGCGCAGGCAGGTGTCCCAGAATCGGGAGGCAGAGAACTTAGGTTGAACGACCACCGTGCCGCCAGACCAGTGCGTCGACAGCATCGAGTAGCCCTGGGCATTGGTATGGAATAGCGGCATGTACACGAGGGTGACATCATCGCGCTGCAGCCGCATATGTATGGCCGAGACCTTGCCAGCCCAGAGGCCATTGGCATGCGTCCAGAGTACGGCCTTCGGTCTCGAGGTTGTGCCGGACGTGAACTGCACGCTCAGGTTGCGCTGCGGATCCGCCTTAAGTTCTGGCAGGGTCGAATCCGAGAAGAGTGATCGCCAGGCTTCGCCATTGATTGCCGAGATGATCTCATTGGCATCTTCTCGCGCCGCACCGGCATCGTTGTCGGTGACCGCAATAAACCGCAGGCCTTCACAGGCCTCAGCGATCATCTCGGCGAAAGCAGGCTGGGTAATCGCACAGACCGCCTCAGTCACCTCGGCGAAGTAAGACATGTCGCGTGCGACTGAATGCGTGTTGGTCGAAACCGCGACTGCGCCCAGTAGCGCGCAACCATACCAGGCGAGAATAAACTCGGGTGAGTTGTCGAGGTGGATAATGACGAAGTCACCCGCCGTGACGCCGCGGTCGTGCAGGCCTGCTGCGACACTTGTTGCCTCTTGCAGGAGTTCAGCATAAGTCCATGAGGCCTCGTCGCCGCTGACCGGGCACCAGGTCAGCGCGGTTTTGTCAGGTTGACGCTCTGACCACTGCTGCAGCATCCACGGGATATCGAGACCATCGAATGCCTCAGCACGGCTGCGGTCGATTTCTGTCTTCAAGTCCATGCCACAAAACTCTGAGAAGCGATGCCTGAACCATACTGCAGCTTGTCAGGCAGGTCGACTCGCTGTGGGGCAGTATTCGTCAAACTCATTCAGCTTCAGCAGCCGTGGCGTGCTGGCTAGACTTCTGTGCTTTTAATTGCCCTGTCGGTTTCACGCTAGGAAGAGGAAACACTGCCAATGAATGTCGACCCAAAATCCGCCGGATTCTCGGAGGCGCGCCTTGAGCGCATCACCACCCATCTTGAAGAAAACTACATGACGCCAGGCAAAATCACGGGATGCCAGGTGATGGTGGCTCGAGGCGGTGTGCCGGCCTATTTTCGGTCGTTTGGACAGATGGACCGGGAGCGTGGCAAGACAGTTGAAGACGATACGATCTTTCGCATCTACAGCATGACGAAACCGATTACGTCGGTGGCATTGATGATGCTTTTCGAGGAAGGCCGATTTCAACTCACCGACCCGGTGTCGCGCTTTATTCCTGCCTGGTCAGATCAACGGGTGTGGCTCGAGGGTGAGGGCGACGAGATGAAGACCCGCGAGGCCGCCAGGCCGATGACCATGCGCGATGTGCTCTGTCATACTGCGGGCCTGACATACGGCGGTGCACTGTTCCCCGGGCCGCTGCATCCGGTTGACCAGGTGTACAAGGCGCTGGGAGTGAACCGCAGTGAGGGCGAGACCTACCAGACATTTACGGACAAGCTGGCGCAGGTGCCGCTACGCTACGAGCCAGGCACAGCCTGGATGTATTCGCTTGCTACCGATGTCTGCGGCATCCTGGTGGAGATCATTTCAGGCATGCCTTTTGCTGACTTCCTGAAGACGCGGATCTTCGACCCGTTGGGTATGACCGACACCGCTTTCACAGTGCCGGATGACAAGCTCGAGCGTTTTGCAGCCAACTACGGCCGTGCCCCCGACAAGTCGCTAAAGCTGATTGATGACCCGGAGCAGAGCACCTACAGGCAGCAGCCGACTTTTGCGTCAGGTGGCGGTGGCCTCGTTGGCACGACAGCTGACTATGCCCGCTTTGCCGATATGCTGCGCTGTGGTGGCGAACTCGATGGCGTGCGTATTATTGGCAGCCGCACACTGCGATTGATGAGGATGAATCATCTGCCTGAGGGTGCCGACCTGGCATCTGTTGCGATTGGCGGGTTCTCTGAAACCGCCTACGAAGGGGTGGGCTTTGGGCTTGGCTTTGCCTCTACGCTGGATGAGGTTACGGCCGGTAATATCTCAGCGGGTGACTTCTACTGGGGTGGTGCGGCTTCGACGATCTTTTGGGTAGACCCGGTGGAAGACCTGTATGCGATCTTCATGACCCAGCTGATGCCGTCGGGCACCTTCAACTTCCGCGGCCAGCTGAAAAATATCATCTACAGCGCGTTTAAGGATTGAAGACCCCGCAGCCGGAAAGCAACTACCTGGCATGTTCCGCCAGGAACGCCCGGGTCTCGTCGATAAACTGATCAAACTGATCGTGATGCAGCCAGTGACCGGCCTCATCGATATCGATCAGCGTACCTTGCCTAAAGAATTTCAATGAGCCGTCCTGACCAGTGCGATGTTCCAGGCCCTGTTTCGCGTTCAGCAGCAGGGTGGGGCAGCTGATGGCCTCGTGCACCTGGTTGCTTTCGTCATAGGACAGGCCAAACGGAGACCAGGCATGGGTGTAGTTGTCGAACTTCCAGCTGTAGGAGCCATCCTCATTGCGATGGCTGCCATGAACTGTCAGGTGCTCGGCATGCTCATCGCTGAGGTGCGGGTTCGAGGTCTTCATCCGCTCCAGTGCATCCGGCAGCTCGGTATAGCGCCGGGGGATCCGCGCTGCGATGGTTCGTGATTGCTCAACCCATTCCCGTGTGCGACTCGTTGGTGATGATTCGCCGTGCAGTTTCTGCCAATAGCTACCGACGCCCTCGACAGAAATCAGCGAGGCAACTCTTTCGGGGAAGGTGCCCGCGAACAGGCAGGCGATCATGCCGCCGAGGGAGTGGCCGATAATGTTGACGGGATCAAGCTGCTCCTGCTCGACCAGCTGGGCGATATCGTAAATGAACTCGAGACTGCCATAGGATGAACCCCTGGCCCATTCTGAGTCACCATGGCCGCGCAGGTCAGGGGCGATCACGTGGTATTCCTGGGCCAGTGCCTCAGCTGTCCAATCCCAGCTCCGACAATGATCCTGCACACCATGGATCAGCAGCACATGGGGTTTGTCGATGTCACCCCACTCAAGGTAGTGCAGTTTGAGGCGCTGCGAAAAGTAGCTGTGGGATGTCGGGCGCAGGATCGGGTTATGCATGGCTTGGCTTTGGCTGCAGGAGTTTTTACTCTATATGAAAATAACGCCCGGCAATACGTCACCGGGCAGCGAAGGACAGAGTCAATGTGGCAGATGACATTAAAGCAGCGCAGACGGCACCGCGAACTGGTGGCGGAGTTTGACCGCCTGAAACAGAGCCCGTACCTGCAAGTGGCCGAAGATTATGAAGTTGGTAAGGACCCGGAAGAAGACGAGAAATACCGGGCTGTGATTGAAGCGTTCAATGCCGTCGTTAACGAAATGCATGAAATCGAAGAGGCGGCGCGCCAGCGCACCTGAACGGGAGCTAATCTAGAGCCCTCAGCTTAATGTAGAGCCCTCACCTTAATGTAGAGCCCTCAGCTTAATGTAGAGCCCTCGACAGCTTCCCACGATACTGCCGCGTCAGCGGGTCACTATTACCGAGCACCTCGAACAGATCGATCATGGCCTTGCGGGCAGCGCCGTCATTCCATTGCGGATCTTTTGTCACAGCAGCAAGCAGCGCCTCCAGGGCCTGCTCCGATTCACCCTGGCCACCCAGGGCAAGCCCATAGCTGATCATGGCATCCAGATCACCGCTCTCCGCGGCACTAGCCAGCTGCTCAAGGTCAGTCCCGGCGGCTGACTTGAGCTTTGCCTGGGCGATCAGTCTGGCGACTTCATCATGACCATCGGAGGGAATCTTCGACAGCAACGCTATGGCATCCTCGTACTGTTCCTGTGCCATCAGCAGACTGCCTCGGCAAAGCACGATCGCCGGGTGTTTCGGGTCAATCGCTTCAGCCTCAGCCAGCAGCGCTGCGGCGGTCGTGAGGTCGTCGGCCTGAATGGCATTGCCCGCAGCGACGACGAGTTGCTCGAGTGCCGAAGGGATCACCTCATCAAGGAACTGTCGGATCGCCTGTGGCGGCTGGGCGCCAACAAACTGGCTGACGATCTGCCCGTCGCGAATGCCAATCACCAGTGGAATACTCTGGGCCCGCAGTGCCGTTGCCACCTGTGGGTTTTCATCGATGTTGATTTTGACGAGCTCGAACTTGCCATTGTATTCGGCTTCCAGATTGTCGAGCACTGGCCCGAGCTGGCGGCAGGGGCCGCACCAGGGCGCCCAGAGATCGACAACCACGGGTACTTCCTTCGAGCGTTCGACGACCCTGGTTTCAAACTCGGCATCGGTAACATCAATTGGCATAGCGGGACTCCTTCCTTACAGCGTGAAATATGGGCGACACAGCGGCTTTTCAAGCAGGGTCAATTGGCACGCCGGCCGCCATTTGCTAACGTCCCGCCTGTTCTTTACTTCGCCCCCTGAGGAAATCAGCCATGCGCGCACTCTGGATCAAGATCCACCTCTATATCGCCGCCTTCTTTTCACCCATGCTGCTCATGATGGCAGTGTCAGGCGGGCTCTACCTGCTGGGCATCAAAGGGACGGTCGAGAAGACGCCGGTCGAAGTGATGATCATGCAGCCGATAGACGTCAAGGCAGAGACATTGAAGCAGGATGTCGACGGCTTGTTGCAGGCGAATGGCGTGGTGCATGTGTTTGAGTACGTCAAAGTCAGCGGCAAGACGCTGATCACGCGGCCAACATCAGAGCCTTACTATGAAATCAATATCGGTGAATCGCCTGCAATCACCTATGTTGAGCCTGACCTGGTCAAGCAGCTGGTTGAACTGCACAAGGGACATGGCCCCGGCATCTTCAAAAATCTGCAGAAGATCATGGCGGCCGGGCTGTTGATTGTGCTGCTGAGTGGTCTCTGGCTGGGGCTCAGTTCGCAGCCCCTGATGCGGCAGACACTGGGCATCAGTGGCGCCGGGCTGGTTGTGTTTGTGCTGGCAGGCTTTATTCTCTGACGTCGAACTGACCCATGTTTGAACAGCAGGACCTGGTCAGGATTGCTAATCAGACGATGCCCTTCGGTCGCTTTAAAGGCCGGGCCCTGATTGATCTGCCCGAGGAATACCTGCTCTGGTTTGTCGACCGCGGTTTCCCGGCAGGGCAGTTGGGCGATCTGATGCAGCTCACCCTTGAGATCAAGATCAACGGCCTGGAGAAGCTGATCTACCCATTAAAGATGGCGGATGATGCAGTGCCCAGGGTCAGGCAGTCTTTCACTTTCGGGGCTGACGAGGAAGACTGATCATTCCGCAAGGAATGGCAGGCGTGTGTCCTCGAATACATCGAATGTTGGCGTATAGCCTTCCGGGCTATCGAGACTGCCCATTGTAATGTCGATAATTTCCGGATGGGTCCTGTTGATACAGGCGATGGGTGTACCGCAGGCATCACAGAAATATCGGGTGCCGTCGTCGGACGACTGCAGTTGTTTCGGTTCACCCTGTGTGTAGCTGAAGCTGTCGATCGGCACCACCAGCCAGGTCACAAAGGGTGCACCGCTGGTGCGGCGACACATGCTGCAGTGACAGTTGGCCACAGGCACGTCGGCTTTAGCGAACTCATAGCGGATGGCGCTGCAGAAGCAGCCGCCTTTGATAGTGTCAGTCATCTCGATCTACCTCTTTGAAGACACGCAGGAAATTGTCACCCCAGATCTTACTGATCTCTTCGGCCGTGTAACCCCGCTCAGCCAGTCCCTGGGTTACATTCATGGCCTCGCTCGCGTCCTTGAAACCTTCGATGCCGCTGCCGTGGTTGAAGTCAGTGCCAATACCAACATGATCGATACCCACCCGGGCCACGATGTAGTCGATATGATCGAGCATG
>Ga0181565_10002523_pt1 | contig 14030 bp, 10 predicted proteins | sample 101ome_16_FD_129661 | JGI IMG/M metagenome (GOLD analysis project Ga0181565, IMG submission 129661) | Coastal salt marsh microbial communities from the Groves Creek Marsh, Skidaway Island, Georgia - 101401AT metaG (megahit assembly) | ecosystem: Environmental > Aquatic > Marine > Intertidal... | reverse complement strand
CGGTTGTCAGTGATGAGGTGATGCAGGGGGTGCTGATTGTCAGCACTGGCGCATGGTTTGATCCAGACCTTTCAGGAACATCTGGCCTTAGCTGCCATCACGGCAATCCGAATGTGTTGACGCCGGATATTGGCACCTCAAAGCTGGCGCAGGGCCCAGCAGCACATTCATGTCTTGTCGAGGTGGAATTATGGACCGGCGGGCCGGTTGCGATGACGGCGCATAAGCCGCCGGTCATTTTAGATCGTCGTAAAACAACAGGGCAGGACTAGGTATGAGCTGGCTTGAATGGCGGCATCATGACATGGAATCACAGTTTAACCCGCGTGTTGCTGTCGGTGATGAGGCGGCGCTTTGTCTGGTGGCATGGACAGAACGCTCGGCCGCGCGCCGCGGTGAACTGGCTGGCAGGTTTAATTTGGCTTATGGGGCGCACCGTCTAATGCAGTTTGACTCGCATCCGGGGTCTGCAAATCGGCCGATTATTCTCAATATCCATGGTGGTTATTGGCGCGCACTGGACAAGGCCGACATGGATCATCATATGGCGGATCTTGCCAAAAGTGGGTTTGGTCTGGTGAATATGAATTATCCGTTGTGCCCAGAGGTTAGCATGACTCAGATGATGCAGCATCTTCGTGTTGGTATTAATGAGGTTATCGGCGTGCTTGATGCTGCAGGCCAAGACCAGCCGATCATCATGCTTGGGCATTCGGCAGGCGCGCATATCGCCTTTCATCTGTCGCATCACCCGAAATTCCAGGGAAGGCTGGCCGGTATTGCGGCGTTGTCGGGAATATATGAAACCGAGCTGGTTCGGGAATTGGCCGTCAATCAAGATGTGCGGCTCAGCAAGGATGAGGCAAGTGACTGGAACTGTCTGACCCATATGCCTGCGTTTGGACCGGCCTATTATATTGCGGTTGGCGGTGGCGAGCCATCAGGCTGGATTGATCAATCATGTATTATGGCAGATGCGTTGCGCCAGCGTGGAGATCAGGTAACGTTTCACGTTTGCGGTGGCTTGCATCATTTCAATCTGGTTGATCATCTATGCGATGGGCGCCACCATGATGGTGCGCGGCTTCACCGCTGGATTAATAGCCTTTATTGAGGTGAAAAGTCTCGATTAACGGGTCGATCAGATCGTTTTACGAAGATAGCGTGACAGAATATCGGCGCCAAGCATGGCAACTAGTCTCGCCTGACCGCCGACTGATGCCGCATTGTCGGCTGACGCATTGCCATCGAGGTGGCGTTTCAGAACGCCCTGCAGGATTGCGGCAAAACGAAAACACTGAAAGGCAATCAACGCCTCCCAATTTGCCGGACGATCAAGCCCGGTCTTTGCGCAGAAGGCGCTAACCAATTGCGCCTCATCAGGTATGCCAAGGCTGGCCCGGTTAATGCCGCCAAGTCCGCCAATAGGCCAGCTTGACTCCATGCGCAGCATTGCACACCAGTAGCTAAGATCAATAAAGGCCGGCCCAAGTGTGCTAAGTTCCCAATCAATCAGCGCGGCAACTTCGGTGCGGTTGCGGATCAGTAGATTATCCAGCCGGAAATCGCCATGGATAACGCAAAATCCTGGTATCTCCCGGTCGAGACAGGCGGGTAATTCGGTTATCAGAAATTCCATTGCGGCGATGGTTTCGGTTTCGCTGGCACGATATTGGCGTGTCCATGTAGCGAATTGGCGGTCGATGTAGCCGGTTGGTTTGCCAAAACCCTCAAGTCCTTGCGCAACCGGATCAATCGCCGCAAGTGCAGCCAGCACTTCAATTTTGGCATAGAACAGCGCGCGACGGTCGTCGACGCTATAGCTGGCTAATGCCGGATCAAATAGCGTTTCGCCATCAACTTCGCGCATGATAAAGAATTTCATGCCAACCACATCAGGAGCGTCGCAGGCTATAATCATATCTGGCACTGGCACGGGGCTTGTTGCCAATGCTTTCATTACGCGATATTCACGGTCAACTGCATGGGCTGATTTCAGCAGTAACCCGGCCGGTTGCGTCCTCAGGACGAAGCGGCCATCCATCGTCCCAAGATCAGTCTGCAGTCGGTAGGTTGGGTTGGACTGGCCAGTAGAAAATTTATCCAGAGATACCGGAACTCCAATCTGTGGTGCGGCACTTTTCAGCCATGTTGTGAGGGATGCGAGAAAAGCCGGGTCAGGCGCGTTTTCGGGGCCGTTTTGAGAGTTGGTCATGATATGGCTCTGGCTCGGCAGTAACGGAGTTAATATAAAACTGCCGATACAATCACGTGATGGCAGACAAGATTGTTTTGACCATATTGGCTCAGCTAGCGTAAGTTTACTAGGCTGTTTCAGGCGATGACGAAAAAAAGACGCTAACGTCACCGACCGTTATTCAGACAAGCATAAATAGGGTCAGACCTGATATATTGACCTTGGAGATATGAGATGACCGGACAGCTTAACGGCAAAAGGATTTTGGTTACCGGCGCGGCGCGCGGGCTCGGCGCGGCGTTTTGCCAGACGATTGCCGAGGCTGGTGGAAGCGTATTTGCGCTGGGCCGTGATCAGCACGCATTGGCGGCAATGATCAAAGGCTTACCCGGTGACAGTCATGATCTTGTGATTGCTGATGTGGCGGAATCAGACCAGCTTTCGGCCCAGCTTTCGGGTCAGCGATTTGACGGGCTGGTAAATAATGCCGGCATTGCCATTAGCTCGGCGTTGCATGAAAGCGCCGAAGATGACGTCCGGCGTCTGATCGACATCAATCTTCTTGGCAGCTTGTGGACATTGCAGGCATCGGTTCCTGCCCTAAAGGCGGCAGGCGGCGGTGTGATTGTAAATATAGCTTCGGTGTTGGGTCACCGGCCGTTGCCGCATACCGGCATTTACGCGATGAGCAAGGCAGCGATCATCCAGATGACACGCGCCGCAGCGTTGGAGCTGGCGCGTGATAATATTCGGGTAAATGCGCTGGCGCCGGGCTATGTAATTACTGATTTAAACCGTGATTTTCTTACAAGTGACGCCGGTGTGAATCTGCAAAAACGCACCGCGCTTCGCCGTTTTGCAAACCCTGCCGAGTTAATGCCGGCGCTGCTTTTCCTGTTGAATCCGGCGAATAGCTATATGACCGGTGAGACCCTGACCATTGATGGCGGGATGAGCGCCAGTTTATGATATTATCGCCAAGAAAAAGAATAGGATTACCCGATTATGGATTTTTCAATTGATGCCAATTTACAGGCTGACCATGACAAGCTGCGTGCCTTTGTGCGCGACGAAATCGTGCCGCTGGAGGCGGATCGCAAAAATTATGATGCCTATGGCAATATTGATATGGCGGTATTGCAGAGGCTTCGCAGCAAAGTCAAGGATGCTGGTTTATGGGCGCCACAAATTCCGCGTGAGCAGGGTGGGCTTGGCTATGGGCCAACCGGTATGGCTGTATTATATGAGGCAATGAATTATTCCATTTTTGGGCCAGTCGCATTTAACTGTGCGGCCCCTGATGATGGCAATATGTATATTTTGAACAAGGTCGCAACGCCCGCACAAAAAGACCGTTGGTTAACCCCGATCATTAAGGGTGATGTGCGCTCATCCTTTGCCATGACCGAGCCTGCACCCGGCGGCGGTTCTGACCCAAGCATGATCCAGACTACGGCAAAGCGGGTCAATGGCAAATGGGTAATAAATGGCCACAAATGGTACATCACCGGCGCAGGTGAGGCGGCGCATTTTATTCTGATGGCGAAAACCGGCGAGGGGGCACGTGACGGGTTAACCGCCTTTCTGTTTCATCGTGATGATCCGGGGTGGCGCATTCAGCGGCGCATTGGCATCATGGGGCCAGAAGAGCATGGTGGGCACTGTGAACTGGTGTTTGAAGATATGCAACTGGGTGATGAACGCGTGCTCATGGGCGAAGGCAAAGGCTTGAAAGTTACCCAGATCCGACTGGGGCTGGCACGGTTGACGCATTGTATGCGCTGGCTAGGACTGGCAAAACGTGCGGTTGATATTGCCGCCGATTATGCCAGCTACCGGAGTGGCTTTGGGGTCAAGCTGATTGACCGCGAGTCAATTCAAATGAAGCTTGGTCAGGCGGCGATGGATATCGAGATTGGCCGTGTGATGGTGATGCGTGCTGCCTGGCGGATCGAGCAGGGATCAAAGGCGCGTCAGGATATTTCAATTGCAAAAATTCACGTTTCGCAATTATTGAACCGTGTTACCAGTGACGCCATCCAGATTTGCGGCGCACGCGGCTATTCCACCGATACCGTTCTCGAATGGATTTATCGCTATGGCCGGCAGGCGCTGCTGGTTGATGGCGCAACCGAAGTGCATCAGATGGTCATCAGCCGCTTTCTACAACAGTCAGGTGATGATTTCTGGGGCTGGGGTGTTGGCCATGATTAATGTGAACCCGGGGGGAGCTTGAGGTATGTCTGAAGGATCACCATTCGCCGCGCTGGATATGCAAGGGGCTGATATGCAGCCGCTATCGCCGGTGCATTTTATCCAGCGTGTTGCCTATGTTTTTTCGACAAAAACTGCGATTGCCTACGGTACGCGGCGGATCAGCTATCGCGAATTTGGCCAACGCTGTAAAAAGCTGGCGGCGGCAATTATTGGGTTGGGCATTAAGCCGCAAACCACGGTTTCAGTTTTATGCCCAAATGTGCCGGAGATGCTCGAACTGCATTTTGCCGTGCCGATGACTGGTGCCGTTCTGAACACAATTAACACCCGCCTTGACGCCAAGGCAATTTCCACAATTCTTGAACATGGCGAGAGCCAGATGCTGTTTGTCGACCGTGAATACGCCGATGTTGCCGAGGCTGCATTATCGCTTTGCGGCCGCGAAATCAGCGTGATTGGTATTGATGATCCGGCAATCGAGGTTGGCCGTATGATCGGTGACACGGATTATGAGAGCTTTTTAGCAACCGGGCTGGAAACATCGCAGCTGTTCGATTTGCAAGATGAAACCATGCCAATATCGCTTAGCTATACTTCCGGGACGACGGGCAACCCGAAAGGGGTGGTTTATTCGCATCGGGGCGCGGCGTTGAATGCGCTTGGCAATGTTCTGGCGATGGGGCTTAGCACCAGCAGCACCTATCTATGGACGTTGCCACTGTTCCATTGCAATGGCTGGACGCATCCATGGGCGGTGACAGCTGTTGGCGGCACGCATATTTGTCTTCGTGCGATTGATCCAGCCGAAGTTTTCCGTCTGATTGAGGCGGAAAATGTAACGCATATGGCGGCCGCACCGATTGTGCTGTCGATGCTGATCCATGCGCCTGATGAGACAAAGCCAAAGACTGCAAGAGAGGTGCCGGTGCAGGTTGCCACAGGCGGTGCTGCACCGCCCAGCAAGGTCATTGATGATATGGAAACCATCGGGTTTAAAATAACCCATCTATATGGGCTGACCGAATCTTACGGGCCATCACTGATTTGTGAAATGCAGGCCGATTGGGACGCAATGCCGCTTGCCGCCCGCGCCCAGAAAATGGCGCGTCAGGGTGTGCCGCACGTTCTGGCTGGCGATTATCAAGTTGTTGATCCGCAAACCATGCAACCGGTTCCCGCCGATGGTAAAACCATCGGTGAGATTATGCTTCGTGGCAATACCGTTATGAAGGGCTATCTGAAAAACCCCAAAGATACGGCCAAGGCGTCCGCAGGTGGTTGGTTTCATAGTGGCGATCTGGCAGTCCTGCATGCAGATGGCTATGCCGAGGTAAAAGACCGGTCAAAAGATATCATCATTTCCGGCGGCGAGAATATTTCCAGCCTTGAGGTTGAAGAGGCGCTTTATCAGCATCCTGATATTATGGAGGCGGCTGTAGTTGCCCGCCCCGATGATAAATGGGGCGAGACACCCTGTGCCTTTATAACCCTAAAGCCGGGCGCAGCCGAACCAGATATGGACTCGCTTCGGGCGTTTTGCCGCGAACATCTGGCGAGCTATAAAGTGCCGGGCCATTTTGTGTTCTCCGCGCTGCCAAAAACCCAGACAGGCAAGATTCAGAAAACGGTGCTTCGCGAGGCAGCAAAAGAGGTCAAATAAATGCTCGCCATATTTGGGCAATGATCGCCGCCCGAAATGATCTGCGCCACGACGATGTAAGCTGCACTATGCACGTCTATTCTGGAATGTAGCGCTGCCCAATTGCTGGCTTGTTAACGCCAAGGCCGGGAATTTCCCAGACTCCAGCACCGGGCGGGTTTAAATCGCCACTGATGTTGGCATCAATCAAATAAGGACGGTTGCTCTTAATGCCAGCCAGAATGGCGTCACCAAGATCGCCCGGGCGGTCAATGCTAACCCCCTCAACGCCGGCCGAGCGCGCCATCGCTGCAAAATCGGGGTTGTAGGGAAGGCCGGTATCTGGATGATGGAAATCGGTTGCTAACTCGCGGCTGTCAAGATAGCCACGTTGCAGACCGCGGATTGACCCGTAGGCGTAATTGTTCCAGACCACCCAGACGACTGGAATATTATACTCAACTGCAGTTCCCAGAACATTGGCGTGCATAAAGAAGGCACCGTCACCACAAACAGAAACGCATGGCCGGTCAGGGGCGGCAAGTTTGGCTCCCATAACACCGGCGACACCAAATCCCATTGGGCCAAATCCCATGGATCCGATCAATGAGTCCGGGCGGGTCGGGTTACAAAACTGTAATAGCCAATTGTGATGCACGCCGATATCACTGACCAGAATTGTATCCTCAGGCAGTGCCTTATCAATTTCGACCGCGGCACGTTGCGGGTTAATCGGGCTGCTATCATCAACAAACCCCGGGGCAACAAACGCATCCCATTCGGTACGATAACCATCAATCGCGGCTAGCCATTTGCGGCTTGCTGGCGTTGGCTCACCGCTATGGCCGCGGCAATCAAGTTCAGCCAGAACCTGCCGCAGAAAGGTACGCACATCCGCCATAAGCCCCAAGGCAACCGGGTAGTTTCGGCCAATTTCTTCGGGATCAATATCAACATGGATCAGGCGTGTGGGCGGGATTGTAAATGAATAACCTGGAATCCACGAGCTGGATGTGCGATCATCAAACCTGACGCCAATGGCAAGTAGAACATCGGCTTGCCGGCAGGCATGATTGGCTTGATAAGTGCCGCCACGCTGGACAAGGCCAAGTGACAGTGGATGCTGAACCGGAATTGCGCCAAGGCCGCTTGCCGATGACGCGACCGGTATCTGCAAGCGTTCGGCTAGCGCCAGCAACTCATTAGCGGCACCGCCATAGCGCACGCCTTGCCCCACGACAATCACTGGCTTTTCTGCTGATAGCAGCATATCAACTGCCTTCATCACGCCATCAGGATCAGCCCCGCAACGCGATGAAATATTCGCAGACCAAGCTGCTGGATCAGGGGTTTCGCTGGCAGCAGCTTCCTTGAAGATGTCAAAAGGAACGTCGAGAACTACCGGGCCGGGCCGGCCTGTTGTCATGGTTTTCCAGGCTTGGCGCATCATTAGAGGCACTTGCTCGCCGCGGGTGGGCTGATAAACGCGTTTGCAATAAGCCTGAACTGTTGATGGGAAATCGGCCTGATAATGGCGATAGGTTTCCTGAAAAGCGCCGCGGTTAAACTGGCTCGTCGGCACATTTCCGGTGATCGCCAGGAACGGAACCGAGTCAAAAAAGGCATTGCCAAGGCTGATTGGCAGATTGGCTGATCCCGGGCCGCATGAGGTAAAGGTTGCAGTCGGCTGACCAGACACGCGGTAATAGACATCTGCCATGAAACCGGCAACGCTTTCATGATGCACCGAGATCGTGTCGATATCGTTCTGGCGTTCATGCATGGCGTCAATCAGACCAATGTTTCCATGGCCGCAGAGACCAAACACGTATGGCACTTTCTCCTTAATCAGATAATCAATAATAACCTGTCCGCCATTCAATTCATTTGTCTCTGACACACCTAATTCCCCCAACCAGTCAAACGCGATGGATGCACACGCTAATCGTAAAAATTTTAACGATAAAGCATGGCATAAGCCGAAAGGGCTTCCAACAAAAATGGCTTGAAAAATAGCGTGGTGTGGTGGTTTTTGAGGCTTAATAAAGGCTGGTTTTATGGCCGCAACTAATACCCCGATGATCGATTATCCTGTTTGTTATTGGCTGACTCATATTGGCTGGAGTAAAAAATTACTCATCACCCATGATGGTGTTAAAGCTTGAAACAAGGTCGTTAAAGCGCACGCCAACAATCGTGATGTGCTTTTTCATCGTTTCCATGGCCCGCTCGGCGTCACCATCACGCAACGCTTGCAGAATAATATCATGTTCGGCCATTGATTCGTCCATCCGCCCGCGCACGCGCAGTTGAAGCCGCCGGAATGGACGCAAACGGTCATGGAGGCGGCGTGCCTCATTGGCCAGAAAGCTGTTGCCTGACATTTGGTAAATCCGGCCATGAAGGTGGGCATTCACTTCATAATATTTCTTGGTGTCACCCGCTGCAACGGCGGCGCGGCAGGTTTCATTGTCCTTTACCAGCTCATCAATATCTGCGCTGGTTGCGCGCCGTGCTGCAAGCCGAATTGCCATACATTCCAACTCAGCCATTACTTCGAACATTTCAACAAGCTGGCTAAGACTGGGTGAGCGCACGAAAGTACCGCGCCGTGGCAAATGTTCGGCAAGACCGGACTCAGCTAGGCGTTGCAGCGCCTCACGAACCGGTGTACGCGACACGCCGTAAAAGCTGGATAACTCGGTTTCATCAAGGCGTTTGCCATGTCCAAGCTCACCTTCGACAATTCGCTGTTCAAGCGAGTCTCTTATTTTTGCCGTCGGTAATTTGTCCATCTAGTTATGACCCTAGCTTTTGATTAGCGATGACGCTCATTATTAGGGGCTCTCATCCATTCGTCCAGAATAATTGCGACATGTTTTGCATCGCGGGCGGTGCCGTCCTTGATCTGACAACGGCATGATGTGCCATCGGCAATGATGAGCGTGTCATCATCCGCTTCGCGGATTTTTGGAAGTAACGCAGAATTTGCCATTTTCATTGAGACATCAAAAGTATCTGCACCATAGCCAAAGGCGCCCGCCATACCGCAACAGCTGGTTTCGATTTTCTCTACCGCCAGTCCGTCAATCCATGACAATACCTCCTCAACCGGGCGGACCGCGTCAAATGCTTTTTGATGGCAATGTCCGTGGAGCAGGGCTTTGGCGTTGCCAGATTTAAGTGGCAGTTTAGGTTTGTCGCGGGCCAGCAATTCCTCAAAGGTCAGCGTGGCGGCAGCAACGGCCTCGGCATTCTTGTTATTCAGCAATGCCGGAATTTCGTCACGAAGTGCGAGTGTACAGGACGGCTCCAGACCGACAATTGGGATGTTTTCTTTGGCAAATGGTGCCATAGCGGCAACCAGACGCGTTGCCTCATGACGGGCGCGGTCAATCATGCCGGTTGATAAAAATGTACGCCCACAACAAAGCGGCTGTTTTCTGTCCAATGGTGCCGGCGTAAAGACATCATAGCCAGCACTTTCCAGTACCCGAACGGCGGCACGGATATTTTCCGGCTCAAAATACCGGTTAAAGCTGTCAATAAACATTAGAACCGGCGGTTTTGCGGCGTTGGCTTCGGCTTGGTTCGAATTTGTGGTGGCGGGAAGATTTGGTACCTCGCTATTGCGGAACCAGTTTCGTTGCCAATGCGGTAATGGACGGCGCGCACTAAATCCGGTCAGTTTCTCGCTGAGCCAGGCAAAACCCGGGATGACGTCGCGCAGGCGGATTAGTGGTGCGATGGCGGCGGCATAAGGTGCGTAATCGGGAAGGTGGGCAATCAGCTTGTCATGCAGCGAGAGGCCTTTGGCTTCAGTGCGAAGCGCGGTGACCTCAATCTTCATGCGTGCCATGTCGACACCGGTCGGACATTCGCGTTTACAGGCTTTGCAGGAAACGCATAGTTTCATCGTTTCGGCCATCTCGTCGCTGACCATCGCAGCGGCACCAAGCTGGCCCGATAGCGCTAGTCTTAGGCTGTTGGCACGGCCTCTTGTCGAGTCGCGCTCATCACGTGTCGCCCGGAAGGACGGGCACATGACGCCGCCCTCAAGCTTGCGGCAGGCGCCATTGTTGTTGCACATTTCAACCGCACCCTGAAGCCCGCCAGCCGAACCCGGCCATGCCTCCCAGTTCAATCGGGTCGGGAAATCATTAACTTTGTATCCCGGTGCAAACCGGAACAACGACCGGTCATCCATCTTTGGTGCGTCAGTGATTTTTCCGGGATTAAAAATGCCCTGTGGATCGAACAAGCGTTTAACCTGGCGAAACAGATCGGTCATTTTGCTGCCAAACATGACCTCGTTGAATTCGGATCTGGCAATGCCGTCGCCATGTTCGCCGGAATGCGAGCCCCCATATTCCTTCACCAGTTGAAACGCCTCGTCGGCGATGCCCCGCATGGCGGCAACGTCATCGGCATTTTTCATATCCAGAACCGGCCGTACATGAAGACAGCCAACCGACGCGTGCGCATACCATGTTCCGGTGGTGTTATATTTGGTAAAGATGCGGGTAAGCTTGTCGGTATATTCGGCCAGATCGGCGAGTTCGACCGCACAATCCTCGACAAAGGATACCGGCTTTGCTGAGGTTTTCATCGACATCATGATATTGAGGCCGGATTTGCGCATTTCGGTGATCCGCGCCTGATCCCCGGTTTCGCCGAGAATGACTGTGCCGCCATTCGAGTCAGCCGGATTATCCCAGCCAAAGCCAAGACCAGCCATCATCGCCTCTAATGCTTCAAGGCGGCGCAGATTTTCGGCTGGTTCATCCTCGGCAAATTCGACCACCAGAATCGCCGCAGGTGCACCTTTGATATAGGCCTCGACGGTCGAACGGAATAACGGGATTGAACGCGCCAGATCAAGCATGGTGTTGTCAATCAGCTCGACAGCAACCGGATCAAGCGTCACCAGATGCTGGGCTGCATCCATAGCCTTATAAAAAGAAGGAAAATGGCAAAGCCCCATGACTTTGCGTGCAGGCAATGGCGAGAGTTTCAGCGTGATCGCGGTTGAATAAGCGAGCGTTCCTTCAGAGCCAACCAGCAAATGCGCAAGATTAATACCGTCACCGGCCTTGCCACCGGGCCGAAGCGCCATCGCATCAGGAATCAGCGCGTCGATATTATAACCGCCAACTCGGCGTAACACCTTGGGAAAACTGGACAGAATCTCGTCGCGATGGGTTTCACCGAGTGCCAGCAATGCCGGCAGAATTGCGCCCAGCTGAACGGCATCGGTGGGTGCGGACGGATCATATTTGCCAAAAGATGCGTGACTGCCATCAGCAAGAATGGCTTCAATCGCCAAAACATTATCCCGCATGATGCCGTAACGTATTGATCGACCGCCGCAGCTGTTATTTGCTGTCATACCGCCAATTGTTGCGCGGCTGGAGGTCGATACATCCACCGGAAACCACAAGCCGTGCGGCTTTAGCCGGCGATTTAACTCATCCAGAACGATGCCTGGCTCGACAACGCAAACACGGTTTTCTACATCCAGCTCTAAAATCCGGTTGAGATATTTGGTGTTATCTAGAACCAGCGCGTGGTTTACCGTCTGCCCACATTGCGACGTGCCACCGCCACGCGGCAAAAGCGCCATTCCCTGCTCACAGCAAAAGGCGATTGTGGCCTCAACATCGGCAATTGTTTTTGGAATCACGACGCCATGTGGCATCATTTGATAGATTGATGCGTCGGTGGCATACCGCCCACGCGTGAAACCATCATCAAATAACTCGCCGGAAAGCGATTGTCTCAGCCGCTCAAATCCGGCAAAGCTGTTGCCATCAGCCATGCAATTCTCCAGTTTTTAGTATACAATTCTCTTGTATGGATATACAAAGTGCCTTTATAGTTCAACCTTATTGACACGATTTTCGTGCAACAACTGCATTTTGACCATGCATCTATGTGGAGAATAAATTAATGCCTACACCCTACGCCGCTGGCCGTCATTTTTTACAAATTCCTGGCCCGACAAATGTGCCTGATAGGGTGCTGCGCGCGATGGATTACCCAACCATTGATCATCGCGGTCCACAATTTGCCGAAATTGGCGCGAAATGTCTTGCCGGTATGAAGACCATTTTCAAGACCGACAGCCATGCGGTGATCTATCCAGCATCGGGAACTGGCGCGTGGGAAGCGGCCTTGGTGAACACGCTGCAAGATGGCGATCTGGTATTGATGGTGGAGACTGGCCATTTTGCCTCGCTCTGGCAAAAGATGGCATCGCGCCTCGGTCTTGAAACCGAGTTTTTGGCAACCGATTGGCGGCGGGGGGTTGATCCACAGCAGATTGAGGACCGTCTGCGCGCTGATCCTGCAAACAAGATCAAAGCCGTTTGTGTGGTTCACAACGAAACCTCAACAGGGTCGACCTCACGCGTGAACGAAGTGCGGCTGGCAATGAATAATGCTGGTCATGACGCGTTGTTACTGGTTGATACGATCTCATCGCTTGCCTCGATCGATTTCCGCCATGATGAATGGGGCGTTGATGTCACGGTTGCAGGCTCGCAAAAGGGTCTGATGCTGCCACCTGGCCTGTCATTTAACGCTGTATCGGAAAAGGCAATGGCAACAGCGCGCAACGGCGGTATGCGTCGCAGCTACTGGGATTGGGAAGACCAGATTGCGGCGAATAAGGATGGTGCCTTTCCCTTTACCCCGGCGACAAATCTTCTATACGGGTTAGCCGAAGCGATTGATATGTTGCATGAAGAAGGTCTAGAGAATGTGTTCAAACGCCATGATCGTCATGCCGCGGCAACGCGCAAGGCGGTTCAGGCATGGGGGCTTGAAGTCTTGTGTCAGGAACCAAAGGACTATTCCAGCGCATTGACCGCAGTGTTGTTACCTGACGGGCACAATGCTGATGCATTCCGCGCCGGTGTTTTAAAGCATTTCAATATGTCACTTGGTAACGGTCTGGCCAAGCTTGCCGGTAAAGTCTTTCGGATCGGGCATCTCGGTGATTTTAACGACCTGATGCTGCTGGGAACGCTAAGCGGCGTCGAGATGGGCCTCTCGCTCGCTAATATTCCGCATCAAAAGGGTGGCGTTGACGCGGCAATGAACATACTGAAAGCTGAATAACTAACGACCCTGCTGGCTTTGCAATCCCCAAAACTGGCTACAAACATTAAGGGGCTGAAATGACTGCGTCAGATCGTGAATTGCTGATCCATATTGAGGATGGCATTGCCCACGTGAATTTGAATAGGCCGCAGGCGCGAAATGCGCTGACATTTGAGATGTATGAGGGGCTGGCGGCGCTTTGTGCCAAGGCTGGCAGAGGCGGTGATACCGATCAAATCAGGGCGATCATTATCTCAGGTGCCGGTGATAAAGCCTTTGCAGCTGGAACAGATATTGGTCAATTTACCGCCTTTTCCTCGACCGAGGATGGGCTGCGCTATGAAAGCAAGGTTGAGGCGGTCATAAGCGAGATTGAGGCCTGCCGCGTGCCCGTGATTGCGGCGCTTCACGGCGCAGTAACAGGTGGCGGGTTAGTAATTGCCGCCGCAGCGCATATCCGTATTGCAAGTTCAGCTGCGATTGCCGGTATGCCGATTGCGCGAACGCTTGGCAATTGTCTGGCGGTCTCAAACTTGCGGCGGTTGACCGCTTTATTTGGCGAGGCGCGCGTTGCCCATATGATTTTGACAGCTGAATTACTGGACGCCGAAACGTTGCTTGCAAGCGGGTTTGTGCATGAGGTTCTAGCGGATAAGGACGCATTGATAGCGCGTGCGCAAAAGCTCGCCGAACGGATGAAGCAGATGGCGCCATTAACGATAGAGGCCAGCCTTGAAGGATTGCGACGGTTGCGTCATGCGGTCCCATTGCCGCGCGATGATGACATGATTGAGCGCAGCTATCTTAGTGCTGATTTTGCCGAGGGTGTCCGCGCCTTTCTTGAAAAGCGCAAGCCCCAATGGCAAGGCAAAT
>Ga0181565_10002513_pt1 | contig 14049 bp, 12 predicted proteins | sample 101ome_16_FD_129661 | JGI IMG/M metagenome (GOLD analysis project Ga0181565, IMG submission 129661) | Coastal salt marsh microbial communities from the Groves Creek Marsh, Skidaway Island, Georgia - 101401AT metaG (megahit assembly) | ecosystem: Environmental > Aquatic > Marine > Intertidal... | reverse complement strand
TTAAGAAAGTTTAAAAGACTTTGCGAGAGCTTTGGTGTTGTTAAGGAATATAGAAAAAGACAAGATTACAAGAAACCTTCTGTAAGACTTAAAGAAAAAACTGAAGCAGCTGCAAAAAGAAGAGTGAAGACTGAATTCAAAGTTAGCAGGTATAACAGAGTTTAATTCATTCTCAGTTAATATTTAGTTATTAAATGGCCCTCAATTATTTGAGGGCTTTTTTTATTTTCTTTTGACGATCTTTAAGATCGCATTCCACCGTTGATGAATTTGAAGTAAAATACTTCTCGAGGATGATGATAAGAGCTCTTTGTTTTTTTGCATGTCTCTGTTCATGACGTTAAAAACTTTGTCCAGTTCATGAAAGTTCCCCATTTCATTTTGAGAAATAGAGTCGGTTAGATTTTCAATAAACTCCGAATTTCCCAAAATAAGTAGATTTTTAATTTTTTCGTACATTAAAACTTGTGGAATCGTTTGTATTTGAAATGTTAGATTTTCACTTACTAGTAATATATCTTTTAAGCTAACAGAGAGGTTCGTTTTTGAGAGAGTTGAATTATCTTTTTGATAAAATATCTCATTGATTTGGATTTGGTTTTCAGCGAGGGAGTGATTGATATCTGTAATCTTCTTGATAAATTGTGTGTATTTTGTGGGGTTTTTTTCAATTGTTGAAATTTTCAAAGCACCTAGTTTACTTAATATCATTAAGCACTCTGTTTCAATTTTTTGAAGTATACTTCTTAATGATATCAAATCATCTTTACATGAGTAAATATCTTCACACTTATTAAGACTGATAACTTTTGATTTAAGATTTTTTCCTATTGAAATTAATTTGTCTGTCTCAACGATTTCTTCAGATTCATTTTTAACAAGTTTGTGCCAGTTTTTTTTGATAAAAGAAACTTGAGCTTTGTAGAATCTTTTCTCATGAAGCGTATAATTAGCAAATGAATTATTGCCCCAGACAAGAATTAAAAGGATGTAAATAAATTTACCGTTAATCATTTTTTAGTGACTTGAATCTTTAGCTCATGGCCATCTATGTCGTTGTGGAAAAAGGATTGATCGGTTGAATTTGCTGTTGAGGTTAACTCAAGGCAAAGAGTCTCACTCATGATCTTTTCTTTAAACTTACTGATGACTGATTCAATCTTTTCGTTTGATGCGTAAATAATGTTAATTCTATCATCAACGTTAAGGTTAATGTCTTTCCTTGTTTTTTGAATTCTGTTAACAATTTCCCGCGCCAGTCCTTCATCAAGTAATTCTTCATCTAAATTAGTATCGATATCGATGGAGATAAATTTATTTGAGACTGTGTTTGTTCCGTCTTTTGGTTCTCTGAAAATTAAAATTTCTCCAGGACCAAAGACTGTATTTTCAATTGTTACTTCACCTTTAACTTCGTAGTCGGCAACGGTTGCTGCTTCTAGTGAGGTGATTAGTTTCATGAATTTTCCAAATTCTTTTCCAAGTTTTTTTCCAAGGACAGGGCTATTTGGTTTCGCATACAACTTAATAAAGCTTGTTTCATCCGTTGAGTACTTTACTTCCTTGATATTAAGCTCATTTTTAATATACTCTTCAAGCTTTGAAATCTCTGTAAGTAAGGCGTTGTCCTTGTGAATAACTGTTAAGCTCTTCAATGGAACCTTAACTTTAATCTGCTCCTGATTACGTTTCTGCCTTCCAAGAAGGATAATTTCTTGGATTCTGCCCATTGCGTCTTCAAGTGATGGCTGGATAAGTTTTTCGTTTGCTAAAGGATAGGATTCAAGGTGAACAGATTCAAGAAGGGAGCTATCATAGGATTGTAGCTCTTGATAAATGTAATCTGATAAAAATGGAGCAAAAGGAGCCATTACCAGTGAGAGCTCTTTTATTGTTGTATATAGAGTTGAATAAGCTGCGCATTTATCTTGTGATAAGCCTTCTCCCCAAAATCTATTTCTGTTTAATCTGATATACCAATTTGTTAAATCTTCAATAAACTCAAACAATTGAGGAACAACATTATACAAATGATAATTTTCCATTTCTTTTGAAATGTTTAGTTTTAATGTTTGTAAGTTTGAGATGATCCAATGATCAGTAATGTTTGTGGACTCAACAAAGTTCTCTGCTGCTTTCCAGCCATCGACAGAAGCATAGGTATTGAAGAATTTAAATGCATTGAACCAAGGAAGAAGTGCTCTTCGAACCATGTCTTTTACACCTGAGTCAGCAAATCTCTGGTCTTCCGCTTTAACCAAGCCTGAAGTGATTAGGTATAACCTTAAGGCATCTGCTCCATAATCTTCCATCAAATTATCAGGAGGCGTGTAGTTTCGTAAACGTTTAGACATTTTCTTTCCATCTTCTGCGTTCACGATTCCATTAACGATGACATTTTTAAAAGCTGGTTTTTTAAATAATGCGGTTGATAATACAGTCAAGGTGTAAAACCAACCTCTTGTTTGATCTAGTCCCTCAGCGATAAACTGCGCTGGAAAGCCTTGTTTGAAGAGATCTTGGTTTTCAAAAGGGTAGTGGATTTGAGCATAAGGCATAGAGCCTGACTCAAACCAGCAGTCAAAAATCTCATCTATTCTTTTGTATTCACCCGCTTCGCCATCAACTTTAAAGGTTAATGGGTCAATATGCTCTCTGTGAAGATCAGCTACTTCGACACCTGTGTATTTCTTTAATTCGTCAATTGATCCTATTGCGATAAAATTACCAGTTTCTTCGTTCTTCCAAATTGGAATAGGTGTGCCCCATACTCTATTTCTGGAGATCGACCAATCTCTTGCACCTTCAAGCCATTTTCCAAATCGCCCGTCTTTTATGTGTGATGGTACCCAATTAATTTGCGAATTTGATTTTAGCAAATCATCTTTTATCTTCTCAACACTGACATACCAAGATGGTATACTTCGATAAATAAGTGGAGTATCAGAGCGAGGGCACATCGGGTAGCTATGGACTAAGACACTTTGCTCATAAAGCTTTAGTTCATCCTTAAGCTTTTTGATGATGACTTTATCAGCATCTTTAACGTATTGACCTGCAAAATCACTTACAGAATTTAGAAATTCGCCTTTATCATTAATCGGGCAAAGCTCAAAATGAAGGCCAGCTTCCTTCATTACTCGATTATCATCTTCTCCAAATGATGGAGCTAAATGAACAATTCCTGTTCCATTATCGGTTGTGACGTAGCCGTCATTAAAAATTTGAAAAGCACCGTCGTTTTTAAAGTCCGCAAAATAAGGAAAAAGTGGTTCGTATTTAGTACCTTTTAGCTCAGAGCCCTTAAATTCTCTAATTATTGAGAATTCTTTCTTTTTTCCATAGTGATCCAGTCTAGACTTCGCAAGAATGATATTTTTATTTAATTCTGGGTCACTGACTTCAACGTAGTCGATGTCGGCGCCAACACACAAGCCAAGGTTGCTAGGAAGGGTCCATGGAGTAGTTGTCCAAGCAGCAATGTATTTATCTTGGCTCTCAAGTTTAAATAAAACTGTTACTGCCGGATCCTGTACATCCTGGTAGTTTTGACCAGCTTCAAAGTTTGAAAGCACTGTTCCTAGAGCAGTTGAAAACGGGACGACCCGGGTACCTTGGTAAACAAGGTTTTTCTCCCAAAGTTGTTTAAAAACCCACCAAACGGATTCCATAAAACTGAGATCCATTGTTTTATAGTCATTTTCAAAATCAACCCAACGGCCAATTCTGGAAATAGTTTTTTCCCACTCTGAAGTGTAGCGCTGCACAATGCCACGGCATTCGTCATTGTATTTTTTAATCCCTAATTCTCTGACAGCATCCTGAGCAGACATGCCAAGTTGCTTATCTATTTCATGCTCGATTGGAAGGCCATGACAATCCCAACCAAATCGTCTTTCTACATACTTACCCTTCATTGTGAAATATCTAGGAACAATATCTTTTAAAATGCTCCCAACAAGGTGCCCATGGTGGGGGAGTCCGGTTGCAAATGGGGGCCCATCATAAAAAATGTAGGGCTCGGATTTTTTTGTTTGGTCTAGTGACTTTTTGAAAATATTTTTTTCTTCCCAAAAGTTTAGTATGGTATTTTCCATTTTTGGAAAGCTAAAGTTTTCTTGTCCGTTAGGTTCACCTGACACATTTACCTCGTTTTTGAAATTTAGTTACTGCTATACAAAATATTGGACGTATTGCCTAGATTTGAAGCCTTAAAATATCCATTATTAAGAAAATTTTGCCTATTCAACATCCTGAAAATACACCGATAAATAAAACATGCGCTTAATTCTAATTATAGGATATTTTTTTTCATTTTACACTTATGGTTGGGACTCTTTTAATGAGTTCGGAAACTTTTCAAATCAACTGTTACGTGATGTACCCTTCTATTTAAAAGCGAGTAAAGAAGTTGAAAGCAAGCTTTTATATCGTACTCAGATTAGAGAACTCGAATTCGATGATATTGATTTCAGCACGACAAAATGGAGAAAGAAAAGACTTCAAAAGCTCCTCAATAGTGGGAGATTATTTGATAGTTATGATGAAAAAAATACGATTATTATTGGACAGGTTGCGGTAGTTAGAGGTGAAGCTTTTATTTTACGTGGTAAAGGCCAATTTAAAGTTAAAAAGAAGTCAACGTTTAAGCCGGGAGACCTGATAGAGACAAAAGAGAGCGGACACCTCTGGCTAAGTTTAATTGATGGAACGATGATTAGATTAGCTCCAAACTCTACTTACTCTCTTGAATTCTTTGAAAAATCAGAAAAGAAAGTTATTCTCTACCATCGGATTAATAATGGAAACGTTCATTTTATCTCTCGCCTTCAAAAAAGTGTAACTCCATCATCGACAATTGAAACAGATAGAATTTTTTATCCTTTTTTTGATGTGCATGAATATTCAAGACTTTTTTCCTTCTCTAAAGAACGAAAATTTGACTCTAAGAAAATGCATAAAGAGAAGTTTAATTTCTTAAACTTTTTAATTAAAGTTAATGAAGGATTCAATCGGGATATTGAAGTTGAACATATCATTAATACGCCATTTTTGATTTTTGATGCTTTGGCGATTAACGTTGAATTTCTTATTAATTGGCAGGGTTTTGACTTTGTAAAATTTCATGAAATGGATTCAAAATTAAAAGTATTTAAAAAAAATATCAGCAAGCTTCAAGATGTGGCAATTTCGAAGAAAAAAGTTTGGTATGAGGCTTCGATGAATAAAATAGAAGTAAGTGAACGGAGTGATTTAGCTTGGTATGGTCAATTTGTTACATCTGATATTCCATCAATTCGCATTATTGCAGAATTATTTATTCAAGATCAGGGAGAGAGTTTTTTTTCGAAATCCAACAACAAGAAGTTGTGGCGAAAATACGAATTATCTGAAAAGAAGTTAGCGCTTCGAAAAGAATTTTTAATTGATTATTTTAATAAGCAGGGAGCGTCTTTTTTAAATGAGAGAGCAGAATTTGTAACGCGAGAACGATATGATAATAGAGAGATATTAGAGAATTATTTATTTGATTATTATCAATATTCGAGGTATTTTAATCGACTTTTTTCAGAACTAAATTTAGAAATAGACTTATCTGACTCAAAAAGTTTACTTAAAAAAATAATCAAATTTAATAATAAAATTGACTATCTATTTAGAGATTTTAAAGGATCAATTTAATGGCTAAAAAGGTTAGAGTTGTCCTCGGTTCTGGAAGTCCAAGAAGACAAGATATTCTAAAATCCCTGGGAGTTAACTTTTCAATAGATGTCCCAAGTATTGATGAAAGTTCAAAAGAGGTAATACCAAAGCTCTTTTGTGAGGACATAACGAATAAAAAATTTGAACATGTTAGAAGTAAGTATATGAACGAAGACTGTTTAATTATTACAGGGGATACAGTTGTTTGTTTTAAGGGAAATGTTTTTGGTAAACCAAAAAACAGGCAGGATGCTTTTAATACAATTAAGAAACTAAGTCATGAAACCCACCAAGTGATAACCTCTGTAACTATTGGCTTTAGTCGGTGTGGTTTAAAAATTACCGAATCAGAGACTACAGATGTGTCTTTTTTTGATTTAGATGCAGCTAGTATAAATCACTATTTAGATTTTAATACCTATTCTGACAAAGCTGGGTCCTATGCCATCCAAGATCCAAACTGTTATTTTGTCTCTGAGATTAGAGGGAGTTTGAGCAATGTTATTGGTTTGCCAATTGAGCTATTAGTCGTATCATTAAAGAATATATTTAAACAAAAGTTTGGCTCTAATGATTGGAAAAATTTTATTTAGTGTATCATTTTTTTTTATCATCTTTCTTGATAATGGGTTTGCATCCGACAAGCGTTTAAGCGACTTTTTTAAAAAAGTCGAAAAGATTCAAGAGAGTGATTTTTTGATATTTGAAGATGACTTTAATAAGCAGTTTAAAGCTTTTCTTATAGAAAAAAATAATCAATGTCTTGATCAAGATCTTCTTATTAGTGAGCAAACGGATCAATCAAGATGTTACGATGAGTTAAAAGTAATGAAGCGAAAATATATAGATTTGAAGTTTGCAAAAAAGAGTCAGATGTTAACTGATAGTTTTAATAAGTTAAAAAAGAGTCTAAGCGAACTTTACATACTAAAAATTAAATCGATTCAGAGCTCTTCTCCTGAAGATCCACTTTTCTTTGAACTTTAGAGATAGAGTTAAATTTACGAGGAAGTAATGAGAGAGGTTTTAGTGATCTTGTCGGTCTGATAGATTTCTTAAAAACGCCGATTTTGCCTCCAAACCTCGGAAGAACTGAGGTACTGACGTCTTTTTGTTCAATGTCTAATTTTAGATAATTTTTATCGTTATTCTTCATGGCCCTTTTCCTTTATTGACTCTAGCTTTGGCCAATCAGAAAAGGTGTGGCAGGCTAAAAGTCGTAATTTTTTAAATTCGAATTCTTAATAGAATATTCCTCCGATAATGTTCTTAACGGCGATTCGGAGCTTAGTATAAAGAAAAAAATAACGCGACGCAAGTGGGTGTGGCAAAATTATGACCTTTTTGGATTGGATAATTGGTTGTAAACACTAGATATTTAGGGCAATCTATAGATAATTTGAAACTTTCAACTACTTAGACCAATTAGTCTCAATATCGATGGCCAGGAGCTCTGACTACTATGACTAAATCATTACCTAATTTAATTTTATTGATTATTACATTCACCTTATTAACCTCTTGTAGCAGTTTCATTAATAAGATTGCTGTTAAGTCTACAGGTGGAATTTTATCTCAAGCCAGTGACGAAGTTTTATCAGAAGGGAATTGGGACGTATTTATGTATGGTGTCCCTGGGAATCTCAAGTTGATGGAAGGCTTGTATCATATTGTTCCAGATGATAGGGGAGTTTTAAGTTCGTTGATCAAAGGCTATGCAGGCTATGCATTTGTTGTAAATGAAACTTTAGCACTAGATGAGCAATATAAAGAAGATGAAATGAAATATCACCATCTTCAAGCTGTGATGAATTATTCAAAAGCGGTACGCTATGGACAAGAGTTTCTTCAAACTTATGATCTTAATTTCGACAAAATACAAAAAAGTGTTTCTAAAAAAGGAGAATCCACTCGTTTATTAAATAAACTGGGATCATCTAAATTTGAATTGGAGACTTTGTTTTTTATCGCTCAGGCATATGGGGGGCTGATATTGTTTAATCGTGATGATATGGCCCTTGTGGCAAAAAGACCGATTGTGAAAGCAATATTCGATCATGTTTGTGGAATAATGCCAAATATAAACAATGGCGCTTGTGATATTTTTTATGCCGCTAATCTTGTTCTAACTCCAGCAATGATGGGGGGGAATCCTTCCAAAGGTCAGGAGATTTTTGAAAAGGCGATGAAAAGGTTTCCCAAAAATGACTTCATTCGAATTGCTTATTTACAATTTTTCGCTATTCCGTTTGAAGAAGAAGAAATTTTTGATGAAAGTATCAATGCATTATCGAAAAGAGAAAAAGAGTTTAAAGCAAGTCTTGAATTTGATCCCAATTCACCTGATAATCAAAAGAGTAATTTAAAATTATTCCAAGCCGTTGCATTTAAACGGTTAGAAATTATAAAAAAACATAAAGATAACTTTTTTTAAATTAAGGAAAAAATATGAGAAAGCTAGGTTTGTTGGCCGTTGCAAGTTTGTTTGCTGTTAATCTTCATGCCGGTGTAAAGCTAAAATTCGCCGTACTTACTCCAAAAGAAAATAGCTGGGGAAAAGCATTAGTTAAAATGACTAAAGAAATAAGAAAAGCGACAGATGGCGAAGTGAAATTTAAAATCTATTATGGCGGAGTAAAAGGTGATGAGCCTGTTGTAAAAAGACTCGTTCAAACAGATATGTTGGATGGGGGGATTTTTACGGGTAAAACTCTTGGAGAGATAAATGGTGATGTTCGAGTGATGGAGCTTCCATTTACTTTTTACCATGATCGCAAAAAGGCTCTCGATGCGCTTAATAATTTAGCGCCTTTTTTCAATAAAGGTTTCGCAGAAAAGAAGTTTGTTAACCTAGGCTTTTTTGAGCTTGGTAATGTTTATTTTGTCTCGCAGAAAAAGACGGCAAATATCGAGTCTTTAAAAGGGTTAAAAATATGGTCTTGGCCAGGAGATGATCTTGTTGATGCAATGATTAAAGAAATGGATCTCATCTCTGTACCGGCGCCTCTGCCTGATGTTCTATCATCATTATCAACTGGTATTATAGAAGCTGCATACGCACCTCCTCTTGGTATTGTGGCGCTCCAATGGAACACCAAAGTTAAATATTTAGTAAATTTCCCTATTAGTTACTCAACAGGTGCATTTTTAATTACGGAAAAGGCGTGGAATAAAGTTCCTGAAAAATATAGAGAAACGGTCAAAAAGATTGCGGCGAAATATATTGCAGAAGTAAATGTTGCAAACCTTGGAGATAACCAAACAGCAATGAATGAAATGAAAAAAAATGGGGTTGAGTTTTTAAAATTTTCTGATGACGACATCAAAAAAGCTGAAACTTATAGGGCAAGGATTATTAAGAGATTAATCTCTAGTGGATCACTCTTTTCAAAAGATGCTTTAAGTAAATTAGAAGGTGAATTAGGAAAGAAACTGTAATGTTTAAAATTATTACTAAAATCGATAAGTTTATTGATGACTTGGCGTCAATCCTTCTCGTTGCCTCCGTCGCTTTGATGTTATTTTTGTCTGTGCTTAATATTTTTCTACGTTGGGGGAATACGACAATCTTTTGGGTCGAACCCTTCGTGCGCCATTTAGTTTTTCTGTCAGCTTTTCTCGGTGGAGTTCTCGCCACAGGTCGGAAAAATCACATTGGAATTGATATTATTGGAAGGTGGTTAGAAGTAAAAAAACTTTACTCACTCAGGTTACATGTTGAAAGGCTCATTTATGTGATTTCCATTGTTACCCTTTATTTTTTAATTATTTCTTCACTTGATTTTTATGCGAGTGAGGTTAAGTTTGGTCGAGAGGTCTTTCTTGGAGTTCATTCTTCCCAGTTGGTGGCAATTATCCCGATTGGGTTTTTCGCAATTTCATTGAGAATATTTCTTATTTTTATCCTTTCATTTAACAAAGAAAAACAAAAAGAAAATCAAGAGGATTAGTAACAATGGGTTTAGTCGCATTTTTAGGTGTTTCTTTTATTGCCCTTTTAGGGACTCCTTTATTCATTGTCATGGGATTAGGTGCAGTTGTTGCTTTTACACTAAGTGATGAAAAATTAACTGCAATTGCAATTGAGTTGTATCGAATTGCCGATGCTCCAACTCTCTTAACGATTCCTTTGTTCACCTTTGCTGGTTACATGATGGCCGAATCAAACTCACCAAAAAGACTGTTGAAGTTTACGGAAGCTCTCTTTGGTTGGATACCCGGTGGAATAGCAATTGTGAGTTTAGTTGTGTGTGCTTTTTTTACCGCATTTACAGGAGCTTCTGGGGTGACAATTATCGCTCTTGGTGGCTTGCTCTTTCCCATTTTAAAGTCTGAGGGTTATTCCGAAAAGTTTAGCTTAGGTTTAATTACAACATCCGGTAGTTTAGGTTTACTATTTCCACCGAGTTTACCAATAATTCTCTACGGACTTGTTGGTAAAGTGGATATTGATTCTTTATTTAAAGCCGGTATTGTACCAGGAATTTTAATCATCGTTATCTTGAGTCTTTGGTCTGTTAAAAATGCTGGTGCTCGAAGTACTCGGGTCGCCTTTTCTTTGTCCAATCTCATTAAAGAAACTAAAAATTCTTTCTTGGAAGTATTAATGCCTGTTGGTGTTCTCGTTGGTATTTATGGCGGTTTTACGACGCCATCAGAGGCAGCAGCACTTACTTGCTTTTATGTTTTTATTATGGAGTTTTTTATTTATAAAGATTTATCTTTGAAAAAAGACTTTAGTCGAATCACCAAGGATAGCATGAGCTTGGTTGGTGCGATTTTACTTATTCTTTGCTGTGCACTTGGTTTAACCAATTGGTTAGTCGATGAAGAAATACCACTTCAAATTTTTGAGATAATGAAAAATTACTTAACTAATAAGTATTCGTTTTTAATTTTCCTCAATATCTTTCTTCTTATTGTTGGTTGTATGATGGATATTTTTAGCGCGATTATGATCGTTGTGCCATTAATAATCCCTATTGCTAATGAATTTGATGTACACCCAGTTCACCTTGCTATTATTTTTCTAACGAACTTGGAGATCGGTTACATCACTCCACCTGTAGGCATAAACCTATTTATCTCTAGCTTTAGATTTAAAAAACCTGTGACGGAGTTATACCGTTCAGCTGTTCCTTATTTATTTCTAATGCTTATTGCTCTACTTTTGATAACTTACGTACCAGCTTTATCATTAATGTGGGAATGAGTTGATTGATGCAATTACAGATAAAGATTGCACTATTTTTTTTAATTAATCTTTTTTCACCTTGTTATGGTGAAAGTCGTTTTGATATTTCAAATAAAGTAAAAAATGGGGTTGTTGAGACAGCTTCTGAAAACATTTATGACCTGGAATATATTGTCCCTCAAGATCAACTAATTGGTATTGATTCCAATTTGTTTGTTATCAATGATATTCAAGGCGAGTGGAAAAATGTTTTAGATCGTTCAAAATGCTCTGACGAACAATTTGAGAAATCTTTTGATTATATAAAGTATCTTTTTTTTCTCTCTCGAGTATCACTAAATTATGAAATTCTTTTAAGTTATCGAGAAAATTTGAAGAATTACAATAATAAGGTATGCCAAATAAACTTCAATGAGGTTGTTAGGAATTGTCGACCTAAAAGTCATGATATGAAAAAGTTTATTTCACGACTCAAGAGATATTTTCAAGGGTTTGGTAAAGATGAACAGGAAAAAGCTTTAATAGCTCAACTTAAAAGTAATATAAAAATTGAGGATATGAGTTCTCCATTTAGCTTAGCTTCCGGAGAGCTATGTGAAGAAAAAGGGCTTTGTGATTTTCACGGTGTGAGGTACTTATCAGAAATGCAGGTGGCTTGTGATTTACGCCAGCAACAATTTTTGCTTGCATGTCATGAAAACGATATTAAAAAATTAATTTCACAAGAAATGGTCAATTTAATTAAGCGCTCAACTGCTATTGAGTATATTAAAAAATTTGGTGCCACCCCAATGTGCGTTGATAGGTTCTTTCGTGACTATGTAAAACAATCACCAGATGATGATGTTGTTATTAGAAGTGTGATGAGGTCAAACGTCAAACTCGGTATACCATATCTACAGGGAAGATTATCCGTTATTGGTTCACTTAAGGTTTTTGATGAACTTGGTGTTGGTAGTGATATTTTTCAAGAAATTAAGATTGCTAAAAAACGTGTTGTCCTTCCTGAAGTGAAGAGGGTGAAAGAAATTATCAAGAAACCAACGGCAGAAAGAAAGAAAATTATAAAAAAAGTGATCGCTCAAAAGCCTGTTGTGAAAATTTTTCAACGTAGAAAAACGGCTCTTCATCTGGCAGAGCTAGAGTTAAAAAAGTCAAAAGTGTTAAAAAAAGTATCTCTTGATATGGACCACTTTAAAGAGGATTTTACTTTTACAAATGAATTGTTAACAAAATTACATAAACCCTTAGCTTATTATCAAAAAAGGTCTTCTTTAAAAGAAATGAAAGATTTTGATAAACTAGGAGAAAAGTCCGCTCCGATGAGACTTTTATTTCTTAAATATTTAATTGATAATAATTACCATCAAGGCTTATATAATGTCCTAGCGATATTAGGTGAAAAGTTTTACGTCAAAAATGACCTCGTTAAAAAAGATTCAAAAGCTTATAGAATGCAAATACAAAATGACGAATCTACTAATAACAGATGGCAATTATATCTTTTTAGAGATTAGTAACATTAAGAATAAATTCAACTTTATCTAGAACATGTGAGATACATTTTTTTAAAGGCAGGTTAATGATCGTTGCAGCGCTATGGCTATGCCCTCCTCCTCCTAGAGCCTGTGCAATAGATCCGACATTAATCTTTCCCATAGACCTAAAACTGACCTTTGTCACTGCTTTATCAATTTCTCTAAACATACAAATTATTTCTGCCGGTTTGTACGATATAAGCTGGTTGATAATCCCATGAGTATCCTCAGGGTCAATATTATAAGCCTGAAGCTCCTTTGAACTTATTTCTACATAAATTAACTTGTTGCTTTTTGATGTCTTCGTTTTCGATAAAACTTTACCTAGAAAATGATAGAAATTAATATCCGTTTGTCCGTAGATTTCTTTCATCGCAAGAGGCGGTGAGATTCCAGTTTCAAGAAGAGTTGAAACAGTATGATGAGTTGATGAACTGACTGTGGGATATTGAAAACTTGAGGTGTCAATAATAATTGAAGTATATAATGCAAGTGCCATTTCAAAGGAGAAGGATATTTTCATTTCCTTTATTAATTTTGCAATGATTTCGCCAGTTGCAGCGCTGCTTGTATCAATACAATGGAGGGCAATGAACTCTTCAGAAGTTGGATGGTGATCAATGAAGAGCAAATCCACCGATTTTTGCGATAACTCTTTTAAGTTGTCGCCAATTCGATCAATCGAGTTCGCATCAACAACAATAAACAGATCAATTTTCTTTATTTTCTTTCTTTGAAAATCATTTGAGCCTCTCACCACATTTTTTTTATCGAGGTACTTATATCTCGACTGAAGGTCCTCCTCATTGATACAATATACTTGTTTCCCAAGTTGCCTTAAAGCCAATGCCAGTGCAATCTGACTTCCTATCCCATCAGCGTCAGGGCCGACATGAGTGGTAATAACAATTATTTTAGCTTTGCTGATTAAACTTTTAAAACGTTGAAGGTTTACCATACTTAGATTGTCGGTATTAGAGTTAATGTTATTCAAGAAAATTGGATAAATTTTGATAAAAAGATATAATTTAACTAATTCTTATTTAGAGGATTTTCAAAATGACAGAGAAAAACCTACAGTTGCTAGATATTTCTAAGAGTTATGGTAAACAAATTATTTTTAACAATGATACTTTTTCATTCAAGGAAGGTTATTTGTCTCTGCTCGTAGGTCCTAATGGTGCAGGAAAAACAACTCTTTTAGATATAATATCTGGAGATGAAGAAGCTGTCGTTGGCGACTCAATTCATATACCAAAAGATATTTATTATTTTAAAGATATTCCTGAATTCTTCAATTACGATAAAGTAAACGATTTTATTAAACTAATTGGTGCTTCTTATCAAAAAGAAATTAGTGATGAAAATTTAAATCTTATTTCTTCTATATTACAAAAAAGGATTTGCGATTTATCAACTGGAGAAAAGCAAAAATTAATAATTGTTTCTGCATTAGTCGCTCAAGCAGAGATTACTCTACTTGACGAACCTACAAACGGGATAGATGAGGAATTTAAGTCCAATTTCAAATATATATTTACGGAAATGATTAGAAAGTCAAAATTCGTTCTTGTTACAACCCATCTTGTTGAAGATTTTAAAGAGATTAAAAAC
>Ga0181565_10002510_pt1 | contig 14053 bp, 11 predicted proteins | sample 101ome_16_FD_129661 | JGI IMG/M metagenome (GOLD analysis project Ga0181565, IMG submission 129661) | Coastal salt marsh microbial communities from the Groves Creek Marsh, Skidaway Island, Georgia - 101401AT metaG (megahit assembly) | ecosystem: Environmental > Aquatic > Marine > Intertidal... | reverse complement strand
ATATCCCCTCTAATGCCAGGGATGTGCGCGAACCAGCTTGGTCGCCTTACATTTCGGACCATAAGTTTTTTTTGAATCAGTAACGTAACCAAGGAAATGACAATGAACAAAATGAAAGTACTGGGTGTTTCTCTCGCCGCACTTCTCGCTGTTGGCTGTTCTAGCACCAGCACTACGGATTCACAGAGCCAAGCAGAAGCTGAAGCCGCTGCCGCCGCTGCCGCTGCTGCTCAAGCAGAAGCTGATCGCCGCGCTGCCGCGCAGGCCGCTGCAGAAGCAGAAGCTCGTGCGCTTGAAGCTGAGAAAAATAGCTTGGAAACCGTATTCTACTTTTCTTTCGATGAATCAGCATTGAGCCCAAGCACCCGCACAGCTTTGGATGCAATGGCTTCATACTTGAAGAAAACAAACGGATCAATTCGCCTTGAAGGTCACGCAGACGAGCGCGGTTCACGTGAATACAACATGGCTCTTGGTGAGCGTCGTGCCAAAGCAGTTGCTAACTACCTTTCTATTCAAGGTGTTGACCGTTCACGCTTCGACATTATTTCATACGGTGAAGAGCGTCCAGCTATGATGGGCCATAGCGAAGGCTCTTGGAGCAAAAATCGTCGTGCTGAAGTAGTACTTTAAGTCACTGATTATGCGGTATATTTCTTCTTTGGTAGCGCTGTTGGGCGCTGCTTCTGTGTGTTTGGTTCATGCACAGCCGGCTGAGGTTGTCGATTTAACCGAGTCGGCACCCTCCCTGTTGGTGCAAACCCCAATTGCTGTGAGTCAACCAAGCCAAGTTCAAGATAATTCGGCGCTCATCGTTGAAGAGTCAGGACCCAGTAGTGGAGATTTATACTTTCAAATGCAGGCTTTGCAGCAAGAAGTTATGGAGTTGCGCAATATCGTGGAGCTCCAAACTCGCCAGCTAAACGAGTTGCGCCAGTTGAGTTTGCAGCGCTACATAGAGCTTGATCGCCGAATGGTTACCACAGGAAGTGCTCCGGTATTATCCACTGAGGGCGACGAGGTGGCGCAAGAAGTATCGGCTATGGATGGGCTGGTTGATGTTTCAGTTTCACCTGTTGCAGCAATCACAAAAACGGATATTGAAGCTTACGACGATGCTTACCAGCTTGTAAAAGCCCGCAATTATCAACAAGCCATTCCGCTTTTTGAACGATTCCTTGCAGAGTACCCAGCGTCGTTACGACAGGCCAATGCTTACTACTGGCTCGGTGCTTTGTACATGGTGGTAGACCAATTGCCACAAGCCGAACAGCGCTTAACCGAGCTGTTAAATCTCTACCCTGATCATGCCAAGGTGCCCGACGCGAGTTACAAGTTGGCCACGTTGTATTTCAAGCAGGGTAATCGTGATCAAAGTCGACAACTTTTAGAAGAAATCGTAGCTAAATACGCCAATTCCAACAGTAATACGGTACAATTGGCCTCCGCTTTTTTACGCGATAACTTCTAACGGTAAGGCATGACAGACACGGTTCGAATCACCGAAATTTTTTATTCATTGCAAGGCGAATCCAGAACGATTGGTTTGCCCACGGTTTTTGTGCGCCTAACTGGCTGCCCATTGCGGTGCAATTATTGCGATACGGAATACGCTTTCCACGGCGGCAAGAGCATTGCTATAGAAGCGGTGTTGGCCGATGTGGCAAGCTACAATCCTCGCTTTGTATGTGTCACCGGTGGTGAGCCTTTGGCTCAAAAATCTTGCTGGCCGCTGTTAACCCAATTATGTGATGCGGGTTACGAGGTGTCGCTTGAAACTAGTGGCGCTATGTCCTGTGAGGGTGTGGATGAACGTGTCGTTAAAGTCATCGATTTAAAAACCCCTGACTCAGGCGAACAGGCGCGCAATGATTACTCTAATATTCAGCGTTTGACTCACCGAGATCAGGTTAAATTTGTTGTGTGCTCTAAAACTGATTATGAGTGGGCTAGATTTGCGATGGATCAGTACGACTTGACGAGCAAAGGTTGCGAAATTCTTTTCTCTCCTAGTTACGGTCAAGTATCCCCGCGTGAATTAGCAGAATGGATATTGGCAGATAATCTACCCGTCCGCATGCAACTGCAGATGCATAAATTAATCTGGAACGACGAGCCGGGGCATTAATGACGCAAAAGAAAGCCGTAATTTTGGTATCGGGTGGCTTGGACTCAACCACTGTTATCGCTATTGCAAAAGCTCAGGGCTATGAGTGTTACACATTAAGTTTTGATTATGGTCAGCGACATCGCGCAGAGCTCATTGCCGCAGACCGCGTGTCTAAATCTCACGGTGTGGCTATTCATAAAACGGTTAGGCTAGATTTAAGTACCATTGGCGGCTCTGCCTTAACGGATATGAATATCGATGTGCCTGAGCAAGAAACAACAGGCATTCCAGTCACCTACGTACCCGCTCGCAATACCGTATTTTTGTCGATTGCACTAGGTTGGGCTGAAGTGTTGCAGGCTGATGATATTTTTATTGGTGTTAATGCAGTGGACTATTCGGGCTATCCTGATTGCCGACCAGAATATATTGAAGCGTTTGAACGTGTAGCTAATTTAGCCACAAAAGCTGGTGTTGAAGGCAATACCATGAAAATTCATACGCCGTTGATTGACTTAACGAAGGCGCAGATCATTGACTTAGGTATGAGTCACGGTGTCGATTACAGTATGACGGTATCATGCTACCAAGCCGAAACGATGACTGGTGCTGCCTGTGGTAAATGTGATTCTTGTCGTCTACGTCGTAAAGGTTTCGAGGAAGCAGGCGTTAAAGATCCTACTCTCTATCAATCATCGCATTAAGTACAATCAATCTGCCTTGCCTTTGGCATTCCCTTAGCATAGCTACTAGTATAATAATTCAAATAGTCTAAATGAATTGGAATGCTAATGAGTTTGTACCGTGCACTGATCGCTTTTGGATTACTTGCGAGTATCGCGGTTTACCTTGATAACGATCCTAATAGATTTCAGCCCTTAAGCTTCGCGACCAATCATTGGTTAGGTTACGAGCCTCTTTATGTTGCCAGTGACATTGGCTTAATCGATGAAGAGCTTCTCGAACTTTATACCCTTACGTCTACAACTGATGTCTTTAGAGCGTTACGCCACGGTGAAATAGATGGCGCGGCATTAACACTAGATGAAGTTTTGCTTTTGGTGTCGGAGGGACTTCCGCTAACTATCATCGGTGTCGCCGATGTCTCTGATGGCGCAGATGCCGTTTTACTGAGCAATCGCCATCCTGTCGATGCCGATCTCAATGGTATGCGTATTGCGTATGAAGGAAACGTGTTGGGCGCATTTTTAGTAGCGAGGCTTTTAGAACTGAAAGGCCTTACCAAAGATGATGTGACCCTGTTGGTTGCAGAACCGCACCAACATGCCTCTTTACTTGCTGACAATAAGATTGATGTATCTGTGACCTATGAGCCCTTTGTGAGTCGTTTAAGTTCAGGTACCCATGTGATTTTCACATCAAAGGATATTCCTGGCGAGATTGTTGATGTGCTGGCGGTTGTGAAGGATAGGGCAACATTACCGCAAATGGCACATTTGTTAAGTATTTGGCGTTCGGGCGTCGAGTATATTGACGACCGCAATATGCAGACTCTACAAAATATGTCGGATAGGCATAATCTCTCCGTTGGTGAGATAGAGCAAGCATTAGAAACGATTGCTTTTCCTGGGGCATCTTTAGGGAAAAATCATGTATTCCTAGATAGTGAACAGTTGTATCGCACAATGCGCAAAGTCTGGGGTGTTATGCAGAATCAAGGTATCGTAGCCAATATGGCGAGTATGCCGAACGTGGACATCAATATTGAGGGGGTGAAATGAGTATCGCTTCGAGATTTGGGTTCCGTGATCGTTTAGTGCTTCTCATTTTTATCGTCGGTATTGGCAGTGAAGCGATTAAATTTATTTATGACTTTGTTGGTTTGGATGGCACTCTAGAGCGCACAGGAAGAGAGCGTGTCCAGCAAACGCTGTTTCGCAATTCAGGTTTAATAGAGCACTTTATTGGCCAAAATGAATTGGATGACGTTCAATGGTTATTGGAAACACTGTCTATACAAGATGAGCGGCATCACTCAGCGGTCATCTCGCACGACGGTACCATCCTAGCAAGTAATATTCGAAAATTTATTAATAAGACAGCACAAGATTTTTCAGCAAATATAGGGGTTGTTCCTAGCCATTCGATTAATAGAAACAATGATATTGTACTGTGGGATTTTGATGGTGGCGTTGGAGGTAGTTCAAGGCTGTGTGTGCTGGTTGAGAGTGGAATTAGACAAAACCAATGCTATCAATTTGTGCATTGGGAGAGCACATCAAGGTTAAGACAATATTTGTTAGCAAAAAATATGCAGTCATTAGCGGTGCAGGTGATATTTACTATTTTGCTTTCAGTCGCCGTGTGGCTTGCTATTGGCTCGGGGATTGTGGCCAGAGCAGAGGCCATTTATCGATCGGCTAAACGTTTCCAGCGTAGTGATTTATCAGCCCGATCAGATGTCGCAGGTGATGATGAATTAGCCAATATTAGTCGCATGGTGGATAAGTCTTATGACCGACTTGAAACGATGATTAAGCAGACTATTAGTGCTTTTAATACTTCGGCAATCCACAGTGATCCTTTTACAGCGGGTCACGCTGAGCGAGTAAGGCATCTGTGTCACGTCATGGGGCTTCGTATGGGGCTAGATAAAACCCGCTTAGCTGCGCTCAATGTCGCAGCTCAAGTCCACGATATTGGGCAAAATGAAGTGCCTTCTGAAATTATCCTCAGTCCTAAAAAGCTCAATCATGAAGAGTTTGATTTGATTAAACAACACCCCGCCGTTGGGGCTGAAATTTTAAGTGAAATTGATTTTCCTTGGCCAGTAAGCACAATCGTGTTGCAGCACCATGAGAACTTTGATGGCAGTGGCTATCCTCAGGGGCTCCTTGAGGATCAAATTTGTCTCGAGGCAAGAATTATACGTTTAGCAGACACCTTTGAAAGCTTGGTGTCACATCGACCACATCGAGATGCATTGAGTAAGGAAAAAGCCCTGCAGTTTATTAAGGATCATGCTGGCCGTTATTTTGATCCCGAAGTAGTGAAGAGTTTTTTAACCGTTATCGATAACGGATATGAGTTTCCAGAAGTTTTACATATTAAAAATTCCGTTTCTCGGCCTGAAAGTGTGTCAGATTCTCTCTCGGTATTGGATAAAGAAATCGAAAAATGCGAAAAGTCATTGGCTAGCCAGAAAGTGTGGCAGGATACCAAGCAAGGTGAGCTAATTGAGTCGGTGGAGCGTTCATTTAGGGCCATTGCAAAAACCTTGGAGCTTCGTGATCCCTATACATCGGGTCATCAAGAGCGAGTGGCAGAGTTGGCGGTGCTGATTGGTCAGCGTCTTGGGTTATCTGCATTTGAATTAGAGGGCCTTCGTTTAGCGGGCGCGGTTCACGATATTGGAAAAATTAAAATTCCTATTAGTATCCTCACTAAACCCGGTAGATTGAATGAAGTCGAGTTCGAATTAATGAGAACACACCCAGCCGCAAGCTATGAGATTCTTAAAGAGCTTGATATGCCTTGGCCGGTAGCTGATATTGCCCATCAGCATCACGAAGCTTGGGATGGTAGTGGTTATCCGCAAGGCCTCAAGGGTGACGCCATACTGTTGCAGGCAAGAATATTGATGGTGGCGGATATCGTTGAGTCAATGTCCTCATCCCGTCCATACCGTCCTGCAATGGGTCTCAATGAAGCCGTCAAAGAAATAAAAAAACAGCGTGGTATTAAATTAGACCCCTCCGTTGTTGATGCATTTTTAGCGTGTTTGGACCAAGGTATGTGGATGAAGAACCAATCGTCATTTAAACGCACCGCTGTCGATATTTGACCGTGTTTTTGTGGGGCTCGGCAGGAGTTCACCGTGTGAATGACGATGTTTTAATTTATAAATACTGCTTTGTTAATGGGAGCAGTTTTGTATGGAAGGATCAAAGTTTACGTCACAGCAACACGGCGTGCTCGATGCCTTCAAACGGCTAAAATATCCGGCGGTTTTTTATCCCGAAGTGCCCGGTGGACGCTTTGCTTGCTATATCTTTATCAAAGATGGCGGCTTTGTGTGGGTGGAACCTGGGTATCAAGATCCGTGGGATCACCTGCCTCGTTTACGTTGTATTGATGAGCCTCTTTCAATTCGCGGTAATATGATTGTTTTTGATAGTGGTTGGATTGGTGAGGGCGATGCTGATGAAGGTCGCGAAATCTGGCGTTATTGGTTGGATTATCGACGCCAATTTGATCGTAGCTGGGAACAAGAGCGCCACTATGTGCTGGTGGATTGTTTAAAATCCCAGTGGCAAGGAGAACCTTTGTATTAAAGGTTGTTAGCGAGTAAGGCTTTTCAACCTAAACCCTCTTTTTTTTCCCGCAGTGTTTTTTTGCCCTCCCCACTTTGTTGCCTGTGTATTATGTCTACAGTCTTTACTGGGAGTAAAACATGGAGAATGTGTCCAATATATACTATCTTCAAAAGCGCAGCCGTTTATTTGACGATGATCAGCCATCCGTTGATCCATCGGTAAATCAGCCCGCGCCATGGATGGATTGGCTTGAGGAAATACAGAGTGACATTATGACGGAAGAGTCGAGTGGAAGTGGGTGGGAAGCCCGAGACAAATTAAGTACGCCTGTCGCTGTTAGAACAGCGTTGCAGGTGCTCATTAAAGAAACTCTGTCGGCGGGATGCCGATCCTTTAGAGACAGTAAAAACTTTTGGAAGCAAGTAGGTCTTGATCAACATTTGCTGCGTGAAGTCGAAGATCTTAATGTACAAGAGTTTGACGAATTTACTGCCATGGTGACGCACTATATGCTCATGAATGAGTTGCGTTTCGATGTCGACATTTTAAATCGCTCAGCGAGCTTATTGATCCGCCAAAAAGCTGAAAACCATTTACTTACAGAGTTTGTGACAGCAGGCGCTAGCACACCCATGTTACGTGACTTATTTGGCTTGCGAAGTCATGATATTGTTGCGATACGCGAGCGCTTAGGGGTTTCCCAACCTGGGGGCAGGCCGCGTAGAGCGAGTAGTGAGGATGCCGCCGATATCATGCGCTGCTGGTTTTCTCAATTAGCCAGTGTCGATGTCCGTTTGCGCTTGCTGTGGGTCCAGCAAGAAACTCAGCAGCCTCTGACATCGGTATTTGATGTAGTGCGTATTCACGATAGAGCCTCACTATAAGTCAGACCATCGATGACCTTTGGAAAGCTGTCAGTATAAGTTATAACTGACGGTTCTATTTGGAGGTATTGATGAACAGCACACACATCCCACTTCGCATTGTTACTGCAGCGTCTCTATTCGATGGGCATGATGCAGCCATTAACGTTATGCGACGTCTCATTCAAGCTCGCGGTTGCGAAGTTATCCATCTCGGTCACAATCGTGGTGTTGAGGAAATCGTCAGGGCTGCGATTCAAGAAGATGCTGACGCTATTGCGATAAGTTCCTATCAAGGTGGGCATGTCGAATTTTTCCAATACATGGTGGATCTGCTTAAATCAAACCATGCTTCCCATATTCGTATTTTTGGTGGTGGTGGCGGCACTATTACACTAGAAGAAATTGAACATTTAGAAGCCTATGGTGTTTGTCGTATTTACCATCCTACCCATGGTATGGAAATGGGTTTGGAGGGAATGATTGATGACCTAGTCGCTCGTGCAGGGGAGCAGCGGCTGCTTTCAAATATCCCGCCCAGCGTTGACAGTGCTGAACCTACTACAGTATCCGCCATGATTTCTGCGCTTGAAGATGGCGCGATCAGTGATGTTGAGTTGTCGGCGTTAAGAGAGCAGTGGCAAACGGCTCAACAAGCCCCTGTATTGGGTATTACAGGCACGGGTGGTGCTGGCAAAAGTTCAAGTGTCGACGAGTTGTTAGTCCGTTTTCTCAACACTCAACCGACGATGAAGATTGCCGTGCTGGCAGTCGATCCCACCCGTCGCCGCAGTGGTGGTGCGTTACTGGGCGACCGTATTCGTATGAATAGCCTGCGTTCAGGACAAATTTTTATGCGCAGTATGGCGACTCGTCGTCAGCATTTAGCCACTAACGAGATGTTGGCGGATGTCACCTCGATGCTGCGCGCCCAAGAGTACGATTTGGTGATTGTCGAAACCGCAGGCATAGGTCAGAGCGACTCTGAGATCGTTGATTTGGTGGATTTTTCACTCTACATCATGACCAGCGATTTTGGCGCGGCAAGTCAGTTGGAAAAGATTGATATGATCGATTTTGCTGACATGATTATGCTCAATAAAAGCGACAAGCGCGGAGCACAGGATGCTCTGAGAGATATCCGTAAACAGTGGCAGCGCAATCACAATGCCTTTCATCTTGAAGGGGATGACATTCCCGTTTATCCCACCATGGCGAGCCGCTTTAACGACGGTGGAATGAATAAGGCGTTTGCGGCGTTGTGTCAGCGTATGGCGGATAAGCTCGCTTTACAGCAAGAGATATGGCAGCCCGCTAATACCCTTGTTGAAGCTAGTGGAGAGGGGCACGCCATTATTCCAGCATCGCGCGGTCGATATTTGGCTGAAATTGCTGAGCAGGCAGCGGCATGGCGTGACAAAGTAGAGTTGGAAGTTGCGGCGGCAGAACAAGCACAACATTTTTACAGTAGCTTATCGGCGGTGGGTGACCCCCAATTACCCGCGCCATTACAGGCTTTTCCTGTTGAGGCACTTAACGTTGAGAGCGGCGATGAGACTCTATTGAGTCTGCGGCAACAGTATCAACAAGCCTTAACTGCGCTGAGTGGCGAGTCTATTGCACTACTGCAGGGATGGCCGGCGTTAAAGGCGAGCGTAGAGTCTGAACAGTATAGCTACACCGTGCGTGACAAAGAGATCGTGGGCGATAATTACTTAACCTCTTTGTCGGGGCTTGCCATTCCAAAAGTGTCGGCACCTCAGCACCGCGGCTGGGGGGATCAATTGCGATTCTTGCTGCGGGAAAATTTACCTGGGCACTATCCTTACACAGCGGGCGTATTTCCCTATCGACGTAAGGGTGAAGACCCCACGAGAATGTTCGCGGGCGAAGGGACGCCAGAGCGTACCAATCGCCGTTTTCACTTTTTAGCAAAGTCAGGAGAGGCTACTCGCCTGTCAACGGCATTTGACTCTGTCACCTTGTATGGTGCAGACCCAGACCCACGCCCAGATATTTGGGGGAAGGTGGGTAACTCGGGAGTGAGTATTGCCACGCTAGATGATATGAAAAAATTGTATTCTGGCTTTGATTTATGTGCGCCAACCACGTCTGTCTCGATGACCATTAACGGTCCCGCGCCGATTATACTGGCCATGTTTATGAACGCTGCCATTGACCAACAGGTTGAGCTTTGGTTAAAAGAGCAGGGGCGTTGGCAGGACGCAGAACGGAAGATTGAAGCGCTTTTAGGGGATCATCCTAGACCTGTTTATCAAGGGGAGTTGCCGGCCGGTAATAATGGCTTAGGGCTAGGCACCTTAGGTGTGAGCGGCGCCGATTTGGTCGATAAAGAGGTATACGCCTCGATTGCTGCGAGAACACTGGCCTCGGTGCGTGGAACCGTTCAAGCAGACATCCTCAAAGAAGACCAGGCACAAAACACGTGTATCTTCTCTACTCAGTTTGCCATGCAAATGATGGGCGATGTACAGCAGTATTTTATTGACCATCGAGTGCGTAATTACTATTCGGTATCCATTAGTGGTTATCATATCGCTGAGGCAGGTGCTAATCCAATAAGTCAGTTAGCATTCACTCTTGCAAACGGTTTTACTCTGGTTGAGTACTATTTGTCACGTGGAATGAAGGTCGATGATTTCGTCCCCAATTTTAGTTTCTTCTTTTCCAACGGCATGGATCCAGAATATTCAGTGATTGGACGAGTAGCTCGCCGCATTTGGGCGCGAGCAATGCGTGAACGCTATGGCGCCAGCCCGCGCAGTCAAATGCTCAAGTACCACATTCAAACCAGTGGTCGCAGTTTGCATGCTCAGGAAATGAGCTTTAACGATATTCGTACTACCTTGCAAGCGTTGTATGCGATCTTTGATAACTGTAATAGCCTCCATACCAATGCTTTTGACGAGGCGATTACCACGCCAACAGAAGCTTCGGTAAGACGAGCTGTCGCTATCCAGCTGATTATTAATCGTGAGCTCGGGCTCAATTTCTGTGAAAACCCCTGGCAGGGGAGTTTTATCGTCGAAGCCTTGACCGACTTGGTTGAGCAGGCAGTGATGGCTGAATTTGAACGACTCAGCGAGCGCGGCGGTGTATTGGGTGCTATGGATACCATGTACCAGCGCAGTAAAATCCAAGAAGAAAGTATGTTCTATGAGCATAAAAAGCACGACGGAAGCCTGCCTTTAATTGGTGTGAATACCTTCTTGCCAGAAGCGGGGCAAGAAGAAACTCTGGAAGGTCGGGAATTGGCGCGTGCAACTGAGGCTGAAAAGCAGCAGCAAGTCGATATGTTAAATGCCTTCAAGCATCGTCATGCCGATGCAGCTAAACAGCAGTTGCAACATCTTAAAGCGGTGGCTTTAAAAAATGGTAATACCTTTGATGTGCTAATGCGGGCGGTTCGCAGTTGTTCTTTGGGGCAGGTGAGTGCAGCCTTGTTCGAGGTGGGTGGAACATATCGACGGAATATGTAACCCAATGTGACGGATAAATTGCGAGGGGTATCACATTTTTTTCGATTGAAGTGCAGTAGTCTGACAGCGTAAATCGGAAAAAGGTGTGCCCCGTGGACAATGTAATACCCTTCGATACTGCAGTTGAAAGAATTCTTACACGGCGATTAGCCTGTCTTCGTTGCTTCACGGCAAGCTATTATCGATGTCTAAAAATTGATGGTCATCCCCCATGCAGCGGAGAGCGCTTCCGAGAGGCTACCCGTGAAATTGAAAGGCTAGAGCGAACCCTTAATGGGGTTCGCATTTTGAGCCTTACTAATCATTGATGTTCCTGGTGGTTAACTCATTTTATCCACAAGCTACACTGTGGCAGTAACAAGCATTATCACTCATCTTTAGTTTTTTGCGGCGTATCTAAAGCAGAGATGTTTTTCGTGTAAATATTGTTTTAGAATCAAATCAACTAGATAGTTATACCGCTTAGTAGCGACGTACTTAAAGGACGTTGACATGCAGTCACCCCTTATTGAAGCGAAAGACTTAATACCTCTCGTAACCGCAAAGCAGGTTAAAGTCGTTGATGCCTCATGGTATTTGCCCAGTGAACAACGTTATCCCTTGGCTGAATTTGAAAATGGTCATATTCCCGGTGCCGTGTTTTTTGATATAGACACCATATGTGATCGCGATAGTGCCTTTCCCCATATGCTGCCAAATACACCCATGTTTGAAGCCGCTATTGGGGAGTTGGGAATTAGTAACGACGATGAGGTCGTCGTCTACGACGGCAGTGGCATCTTTTCTGCGCCTCGAGTGTGGTGGATGTTGAGGATTTTTGGTCACGATAAAGTTAGAGTGCTCAATGGTGGATTGCCTGCGTGGATAGCGGCAGGTGGCGAAATTGCAAACTTGCACCAAGATGGACGCTTGGAGTATGCCGCACAAAACTTTCGCTCCAGTTTCCGTCCCCATTTGGTGACTGATATCGCCACGGTATGGCAGTCACTGAAAGATAGCACCATTCAAGTCATCGATGCGCGCGCAGCTCCTCGTTTTAGTGGAGAGCAGCCTGAACCACGACCTGGGGTTCGCTGCGGACATATGCCTGGTTCGATTAATCTTCCTTTCAAATCTTTATTGGATAACAAAGGCCGTATGTTGTCGGCTCGTACCTTAAAATCTCGCTTTGAAACTGCCGGCGTGGATTTTAGTAAACCGCTAGTAACAAGCTGCGGCAGTGGTGTCACTGCGTGCGTCTTGGCCCTGGGGCTTTATTGTTTAGGTCATGAAAATGTCACCGTGTATGACGGTTCATGGTCGGAGTGGGGCAGCTGTGAAGAATATCCCGTGGAATCGGCATCCTAAGCACTCGCAAGATGGGCTACAATAGCGTTCTTTTTTTCATCTAGGGGATTAAATCGTGAAGTTGGTGTCTTGGAACGTAAATGGTGTGCGCGCGGTAATGGGCAAAGATTTTGTCGAGTCCTTTCAGGCATTGCAGCCAGATGTGTTGTGTTTGCAAGAAACAAAAGCCCAGGATGATCAGGTGGCCGAGGCGCTAGCCCCAATTGAGGGCTACCATATTTACAGCAATTCAGCGGTGAAAAAAGGTTACTCTGGCACGGCTATCATAAGTCGAGAAAAGCCACTCTCCGTGCAAGCGGATATGGGAATTGAAGAGCACGATCAAGAGGGTCGCGTACTGTGCGCTGAGTACAATGAATTCTATTTAGTGACGGTTTATACCCCTAATTCAGCGAATGAATTGAAGCGCTTACCCTATCGGCAGCAATGGGATAAAGATTTTTTAGCTTATTTGCAACGCCTAGAGCAAACGAAGCCAGTAGTGGTCTGCGGCGACCTCAATGTTGCTCATCGTGAAATAGATATTGCTAGACCTAAGTCAAACTACAACAAGAGTCCGGGCTACACTCAGGCTGAAATTGATGGCATGGATAATCTACAAGCGGCCGGTTTCGTTGACACTTTCCGTCATCAGCACCCCAGTGAAGTGAAGTATTCATGGTGGAGCTACCGCGCTGGTGCGCGAGGGAAAAATATTGGTTGGAGAATTGATTACTTTTTGGTTTCGGGCAGTCTATTAGATAAGTGCCGTGACAGTGATATTCACAATGATATTTTTGGTTCTGACCATTGTCCGGTCAGTATCGATATCGACGTAGGTTGAGAAAGTTGCAAACTGCCCTAACTTTTTAGGTTAAAGGCAGTTCGCTGATCCCATCAATAGTTAAGCTTTTAACGCTTTGACGTAGGGTTGATCGTAGAGTCGCACACCCGCTGCACTATAGATGGCATTGGCCAATGCGGGCATGGCGGGTGGCATGGGCGGTTCGCCAAGCCCAGTGGGGTCGACTTTGCTCGGCACGAAATGTACGTCGATGCGGTTGGGCGCTTCTAACATACGGATTATGCGGTAAGCGTCTAGATTGCGCTTCTGAGGAGCCCCCTCAACGAAGGTCATTTCACCGAACATGGCATTACCAATACCATCGACAATCCCGCCTTGTGCCATGTTAACCGCGCCATCATGGTTGACGACAATGCCGCAATCCAGTGCCGATGTGACATTGAGAATGTCGGGCTCGCCATTTTTCATCGCCACTTCAATAATGTTTGCACAGTATGAGTTGTGGCAGAAGTAAGCGGCCACTCCCATGGCTTTGCTGCCGCGGTTGTCCCAACCAGATTTTTCTCGTGCCAATGTCAGTACGCCAGCAAAACGCACGGGGTCGTAATCATTCTTCTCACCCACGGGGTTGGTCTTGGCGCGCTCCAATAGCGCCAGCCTGAAGTCGATGGGGTCTTGCCCCGCCGCTTCGGCAATTTCGTCAAGAAAACACTGTTCAGCGGTGGCCATAAAGTTTGAGTCTGGTGCGCGAAACGCGCCAACAGTAATATTGGAGGGTACGGCGCCCTCTTCCCATAGGAAGTTGTCCACCGCGCCCGCAGGGAAGCGATTGGGGAAGCTACATGGCTCCGGTACACCCGCCGAACGCACGTGGTAAGCAATTAATTGATTGTTGGCATCCAGTGCGGCGCGCATTTTAATGCGGTAGGCGGGGCGATAAACCCCTGCTGTCATGTCTTCTTCACGATCGTAAATCAGGTGCACTGGGCGCTTTACGTGCTGTGATATTAACGCAACCTCGGTGGCGAAGTGCAGGTAGAGACGTCGCCCAAAACCACCGCCCATACGCGTCATGACCATTTCTACTTTACTAGGGTCCATGCCTAAATGGGCGGCTACCGACGAGTGAATGAGTATCGACCCCTGATGAGGTCCCATCAACTTGGCGCTGT
>Ga0181565_10002507_pt1 | contig 14060 bp, 14 predicted proteins | sample 101ome_16_FD_129661 | JGI IMG/M metagenome (GOLD analysis project Ga0181565, IMG submission 129661) | Coastal salt marsh microbial communities from the Groves Creek Marsh, Skidaway Island, Georgia - 101401AT metaG (megahit assembly) | ecosystem: Environmental > Aquatic > Marine > Intertidal... | reverse complement strand
TTTAACATTAAGTTTAAAAGAACAAATAGAAAATGGTAATTGATCACGAATGTTAAATCTCTTGTAATAATACCACCAGACTTTTGAAAATTGAATATTTTGTATATCGTTCTTTCTTAGAATTAAACAGCAATGAGGACAGTAGTGTTGATCATACATATATCTAATTCTTTTTAAATATTTGAATAAGTTTATGAGATCCTTTTCATCAGCAACAGATATTAAGTACCAATCTATTAGCTCATCGAGAAGACTTTTTCTTGCAGAATGTTTTAAAACTCCAAAAGAGTCTTTTTCAAAAAAATTAAATGAAAAATTAATTAATTTTTCTGTAATCACCCTATTACAATCAACATAAATTACATTAGAATCTTTTGGAAAATACTTACTAAAGTTTATTTTAAAATTTCTTGATAGATATTTATTATCTTTTGATGAATTAATTTTCACATATTCCCATTCCCCCTTTTTTTCAATTTCTTGATTATAAAAACAAATATATTTGACTTTTTTTGAATAAAAATGTTCATTTGGGATCCTATCATAATTTCCAAAGTTGACAGTATAGATATACATAAAAACCTCTAAATAAAAAAAATCATTAATTTATAAATCGGTTAAATTATTTTCTTTTTGTTACAATATTGTGAAATATTGAAGATTTAAATTTTTATTAAATTTTCTATTAGTGGACTGATTATGATTAATCAATGTTTGAATTGTTTATTGCATAATTAATAATGTGAAATAAAAAGTTTTGCTCAATAGTTCCATTTAACAGAAATGAAAAAGGACCAGAGCCATATGCAACGACATCTAAACCAGAATGAGATTCTTTAAAAAGTGGTATAAGGGCTTCATGGTCAAATTCAATATCTCCATAATCAAAATCAGATAACTTTTTACGAAAAGCATATTGTAAAAAATATTTTTTTTCAAAAACACTTCCAGGTCCATTCAGGTAGTTTACAACTGAAAAAGGTTTCCCGTCTAAACCTAAATTAGGTTTACCTAGATGTTTAGATTCTTTGGGGTTAATTCTATAACATATACCATTTATTTTTGATCCTCTTCCACAATACCCATTGATGCCAAGAGAATGAGCGTGGTCAGCGGTAACAATTAACAACGTTTCTTGTAGATTTATTTTTTGAATAATATTTTGAATAAGTTTATTGAATTGTTGGGTTTGTCTAAGAACGTAATTTAGTTTTCCAGCATGGTGTCCATGATCAATTCTTCCGGCCTCTATTAATAAATAATAACCATTTTTGTTTTTATCGAGATATTCAATAGCTAAATTTGCTAAATCTAAAAGGGAAGGTTTGTTTTCTTCCTTTGCTAAATAAGGAAAATGCGAATCAGCAAAAAGACCAATTAACCTTTTTTTAGTATCAATTTTATAGTTTTTGAAGTCTTTTTCATTATTAAGATAAATCCCCCCACTGTTTTTAAATTCCTCAATAAGGTTTCTTGAATCTGTTCTTTTTCCTTTTTCATCAACATTTCTTAAAGGTAAGAAATGTCTTTTACCTCCACCTAATGCAAGATCAATATCAGAATTGATTAACTGCAAAGCTATATCATCTTGTGTGCAATTTTTGGGAACTTTAGAGTCATCTTCCCAATTTCTATCAAACGAGTGGGCATATAATGCCGCGGGTGTTGCGTGAGTTATTCTAGTATTTGTAACTACTCCAACACTCTTATCTAATTTTTTAAATATATCACTAATACTTTCCACTTCAGTTCTTTTTGACATGCAATCACCACGTACAGAACTATCTGTTAGTCCAATAATTCCAGATTTAGTTTTAATACCACTATGTATTGCTGTTGATGTTCCTGCAGAATCTGGGGTTTGTCCATTAGTTGTGTAAGTTTTTATTAAAGCCAAATGGTCTAATTTTTCGTGTGGTAAAACAAATTCATCTCCAAGTCCACCATTTATTTGTCCTTGATTCAACCTGTTTATATAGTTTGTAGTAATGCCATAACCATCACCAATAATAAGAATAACATTTTTGGCTTTGTTCTTATTAACTTTTTTTTTAATTTGATTTTTTTCCAATGATTGACCATCATTAAAACTTTGGTAATTCTTTTGTGGGTTAGCTGATAATTGACCAAAAGAGATTAAAAATAATAATAATAAAAACATAGTTAAATATAAACTTTAAATATTACAAATTTAAGAAAAATAATTTTATGGTAGCCCTGGTCGGACCCGAACGGAAATGAGGCGAAGTTCAACGGATTTTAAATCCTTTGTGTTTGATTGTAAGTAGCTGATTTAAAAAAAGATAAATTTACCATCACAATTTTTTAAAATATCTTTAGTAATTATAATAAAAAAAACAATGTCATAAAATTGTAACATAAATGTAACAATAATTATTTTTTTATACTTTAGAGTACTATTTCATTTTAACATTAACAATGAGGAATATATGAAAAAAACTATTCTTGCAGCATCAATATTTGCTTTTACAATAATTGGCAATGCTGATGCTCGTGATCAAATTAAGATTGTTGGATCTTCAACAGTTTATCCGTTTGCTACTGTGGTGGCAGAACGTTTTGGTAAAACTAGTGGCTTTAAAACTCCAGTTATTGAGTCCACTGGATCAGGTGGAGGCCTAAAGCTTTTTTGTAAAGGTTTAGGAACTGAACACCCTGATATTACTAATGCTTCCAGAAGAATTAAAATGAAGGAAGTAAAAAAATGCGCTGAAAATGGTGTTACTGATATAACAGAAATTAAAGTAGGTTTTGATGGAATTGCCATGGCCAATGCTAAATCTGGTCCAAAACTTGAGTTAAGTCTAAAAGATATCTATCTGGCCTTAGCTAAAGTAGTTCCTGCTGATCCTGAAGGAAATACAGTTAAACCAAATCCATATAAAATGTGGAATGAAGTTAACCCTGCTCTTCCTGCAGCTCCAATCGTTGTAATCGGCCCTCCACCAACATCTGGAACAAGAGATGCTTTTAACGAATTAGCAATAGAAAGAGGTTGTAAAAAGTTTCCTGGCAGAAAAGCATTAAAAAAGGAAGATAAAAAGCTCTACAAAAAAGAATGTAGAGGCGTCAGAGAAGACGGTCCATATGTTGAAGCCGGAGAAAATGATAACCTTATCATTGAAAAGTTAGTGGCTGATCCTGGTGCACTTGGTGTTTTTGGATATTCATTTTTAGATCAAAATAGAGATAAAGTTAAAGCTGCAAAAGTTGATGGAGTTTTTCCTGAATTTGAAGCAATTTCTTCAGGTAAATATCCTGTATCAAGATCTTTATTTTTCTATGTGAAAAATGCACACGCATCTGTAATTCCTGGTGTTAAAGAATACGTCAGAGAATTCACTTCAAACAAGGCGATTGGTTCCGAAGGATATCTAATTTCCAAAGGTTTAATTCCGCTTTCAGAATCTGAAAGAGCTAAGTTTGAAAAAGATGGGAAGACATTAGCTAAATTTGACGGTAAAGTATTACAGAAAAAGTAATATTTTATTAAGGTAAATCAATGGGTTTTTGGTCCTTTTTTACGCTATTGTGTTTGGTTGGATTCTATGTTAATTGGTATGGAACAACCAAAGCTCTTAGAATAAATTCAAATATTGAAAAAGGACCAAAATTACCCTCCCTACCCAACTATTATGGAAGACACGCACTTTTGTCTTTCATTTTAGTTAGTACAACAATACTTTTGGTATGGATTTTTTTAAAACCATTTATTCTAGATCTTTTACTTGAGAATAAGATTAGTGTTGACTTAACTTCTTCATTTGATGGAGACCCATCAATGCTCATTGATACTATAAAAGCAACAGATCCAAATAATTTTTTTCCAGGTACAAATCCACTAATCATTGAATTTGCAAAATACTACGAATACATAAAAGAGACCTCTGACTCTTATGTTTATTTGATGGTTTTATCTGTTGCATTAATATTTAGTATTTTTTCGCTCAGAAAAATCTCAATTTCTTTTCAAGCCCGCCAGTCTGTTGAAAAAACAAATATAAACATATTAATTTTCTGTTCAGTAATTGCTATTATTACAACAATAGGAATTGTTTTTTCGTTAATTTTCGAAGCTATTCGTTTTTTTGAAAAGGTTCCTTTTTTTGATTTTTTATTTGGTCTAGCATGGAGTCCTCAAACTGCAATTAGAGAAGACCAAGTAGCTAGTCAAGGTGCATTTGGAGCTATACCAATATTTTCTGGGACATTGCTTATAACTTTGGTGGCTATGTCAGTGGCCATTCCAATAGGCCTATTATCCGCCATTTATATCTCTGAATATGCAAATTTAAAAGTTAGAAAGTTTCTAAAGCCTGTGCTTGAAATTTTAGCAGGAGTTCCGACAGTCGTTTATGGGTTTTTTGCAGCAATTACGGTAGGACCTTTTTTGAAAGATTTGGTAAGTTTTTTTGGTTTTTCCATTGCCTCAGAGAGCGCTCTCGCCGCTGGAGGCGTAATGGGGATAATGATAATACCGTTTATTTCTTCATTGTCAGATGATGTGATTAACTCCGTTCCAATGTCTCTCAGAGAAGGCTCATACGCAATGGGCGCAACGAAATCAGAAACAATTGTAAGGGTTGTTTTGCCTGCAGCTTTACCCGGAATAATGGGTGCAATTTTACTAGCTGTTTCAAGAGCTATTGGCGAAACTATGATTGTAGTAATGGCAGCAGGCATTGCTGCTAATCTTACCGCTAATCCTTTTGAGGCCGTAACTACTGTTACCGTTCAAATAGTAACGTTATTAGTTGGTGATCAAGAATTCGATAGCGCTAAGACATTAGCTGCATTTGCATTAGGAATTACATTGTTTTTTGCAACACTTTTGTTAAATCTCTATGCTTTGAAAATAGTTAGGAAATATAGAGAAATATATGACTAATATCACTGAAAAAATTAAATTATCTTTGAGTAAAAGGCAAAGATCAGAAAAGAGGTTTAAGTTTCTTGGATTCATAGGAATATCATTTGCTATTCTCTTTTTAATAATTATTTTATACTCAATTTTTTCTCAGGGACAAAGTGCATTTAAGAGCACATATATTGAGTTAAATATTTTTTTTGATGAGAAAATTATAGATGTTGAAGGAAAACGAGACATTGAGGATATCAAATTTGCAAATTTCAGAAAAATTATTACTAACTCATTAGATAATTACTTTCCTGAAGTAGAGAAAAGAGAAGAAAAAAGAAAATTACACGAATTCATATCAAGTTCTGAAGAAAAGAATTTAATGAATTTAGTTTTATCTAACCAAGAATTAATAGGTAAATCAAAACAGCTTTGGTTGTTAGCTTCATCGACAATTGATGTAATACATAAGAATCCAGAGATGGAAAGGATTGTAGAATCAGACAGGTTGGTTGATGACCTTGAACTAAGCTGGTTTAAAACTTTCAAAGAAAATGGTAACTTAAAGTTTGGATTTAATAAAAATTTTTTTTCAAAAGCTGATTCAACAGAGCCAGAACAAGCGGGCGTTCTTGGATCAATGCTTGGTTCCTTTTTTACTCTTCTCATAACATTAATCCTTTCTTTTCCAATAGCTGTAGCAGCAGGAGTTTTTTTAGAAGAACTGGCACCAAAAAATAGATTTACAGACTTTATTGAGGTAAATATTAATAATTTAGCCGCTGTTCCCTCAATAATTTTTGGTTTACTTGGACTAGCAATTTTCTTAAACGTCATGCACTTACCAAGGTCTGCCCCAATAGTTGGTGGGATGGTTCTTGCGTTAATGACATTACCAACAATTATTATTGCAACTAGAGCGTCTTTAAAAGCTGTTCCCCCATCAATAAGAGAGGCGGCCATAGGATTAGGTGCAACAAAATTTCAAACTGTTAATCACCACGTTCTTCCACTTTCAATGCCAGGGATATTGACAGGGACAATTATAGGAATGTCACAGGCACTTGGGGAATCTGCACCTTTGTTGATGATTGGGATGGTTGCATTCATAGTCGATATCCCAGGATCATTTACTGACTCCGCAACAGTATTACCTGTGCAAATCTATTTATGGAAAAGTACGGCAGCACGGGGGTTCTTAGAATTGACAGCGGCGGGGGTAATGGTACTTTTAACTTTTTTAATATTAATGAATGGATTAGCTGTCTTTGTAAGACAAAAGTTTGAGAAAAAATGGTAACAGTAACATCAAATAATATTAAAATAAAAAGTAAAAAAATCAGTGTTTTTTATGGAGATAAAAAAGCTTTGGATTCGATTAATTTAGAAATTCCTGAAAAAAAAGTAACATCCTTAATTGGTCCTAGTGGTTGCGGTAAATCAACTTTTCTTAGATGTTTGAATAGAATGAACGACACTATTGATATTTGTAGAATTGAGGGAGAAATATTTATTGATGATAAAAATATTTATGAAAAAAATTTAGACCCTGTTCTGCTTAGGGCAAGAATTGGAATGGTTTTTCAAAAGCCAAATCCCTTTCCAAAATCGATTTTTGATAATGTTGCCTACGGACCCAAAATTCATGGTATAGTAAATAGTGAAGATGAGTTAAACGATTTAGTTAAAGATAGTTTGAAAAAAGCTGGCTTATATAATGAGGTAAAGGATAGACTAAATGAACCTGGGACCTCTTTATCTGGTGGACAACAACAACGACTCTGCATTGCTAGGGCAATAGCTGTTAGTCCTGAGGTTATTTTAATGGACGAACCATGCTCAGCACTAGATCCAATTGCAACGGCTGTTATAGAAGAATTAATTGATGAACTTGCAAAAAATTTTACCATCGTAATTGTAACCCATTCAATGCAGCAAGCTGCCAGAGTCTCACAACAAACAGCTTTTTTCCATATGGGTAATTTAATTGAAGTCGGAAAAACTGAGGAAATTTTCTCAATGCCAAAACAAATAAAGACCCAAGATTATATTACGGGAAAGATAGGATAAAAAATGAAAGAACATATTGTATCAACATATGATGATGACTTAAATACACTTAAAACAAAACTACTTGAAATGGGTGTGCTAGTTGAAAGACAAATATTTCAAGCCATAGAAATTACAAAAATTATTAATCTTGCTAAGGCAAAAAAAATTCAAAAAGCTGATGATGCCATTGATTCCTTAGAAGTGGAAATAAGAGAATTTGCAACCAAAACTCTTACCAAAAGACAGCCTTTGGCTGATGATTTAAGAAAAATAATAATATCATTAAAGATTTCAAGTATATTAGAGCGAATTGGTGATCACGCATCTAATGTTGCTGGACGTATTCTTCATGTTAAAAAAGTTCCAGATAATTATGTAACTGAATCCATATATCAATTAGGTTTACTAGTAGTAAAAAATTATTCAAAAGCATTAAGCTCATTTGATCAAGACAGTCAAAAAATAGCGCAAATTGTGCCAACCGAAGATATAACTATTAACTCAGTATATGAAACATGCTTTCGAGAACATTTACATTTAATGATGGAAGATAGAGAAGTTATTGGTTTTTCAACACAAATGCTTTTTATCGCCAAGGAACTTGAAAGAATAGGGGATTTATCAAAAGTTATCTCAAAAGAAGTTATATATAATTTAAAAGGAAAAATTGTTTAGTGGTAAATAACAAAAAACAAATTGTTGTTGTAGAAGATGATACTGCTCTCTTACCAATGATTACTTACAATCTTGAAAAAAATGGTTTTTCGGTAAGGGAAGCCACAAATGGTGAAGATGCGTTAATGTTAATTAAAGAGCAGTTACCCGCCCTTGCAATTATTGATTGGATGATACCAGCACCCACAGGTATTGAGGTGTGCAAAATTCTAAGAAGAGGGAAAGAAACAATTTCTTTGCCCATAATAATTTTATCCGCAAAAGGAGAAGAAGAGGACAAAGTAAGGGGACTAAACACAGGTGCCGACGACTATGTCACAAAACCTTTCAGTCCAGTTGAGCTTATTGCGCGAGTAAATTCATTATTAAGAAGATCAACTTCCTCTGGTAAAAAAACTTTAGAGTTTATGGATATTTCAATAAATTTGAATCAACATAAAGTTTACAGAGGTGAAAAAAAAATCCATTTAGGGCCAACAGAATATAAGTTGCTTAGACACTTAATGGAAAACCCAGGAAGAGTTTATTCTAGAGAACAACTTTTGGACTCAGTATGGGGTCATGGAATTTATGTTGAATCAAGAACTGTTGATACACACATAAGAAGGCTTAGAAAAGCAATAAATACCCCCGGCAAACAAAATTATATTAGAACTGTCAGATCAGCAGGTTATTCCATAGATTCTGACTAATCTTTAATTTAATACTTGTTCACGTAATACTAATATTTAGAATTAGTTAATGAAAATTAAAAAAGGCATATCTGTAATCGTTACAGTTTTCAATAAAGAAAAATTTATTGAAAAAACTTTACTTTGCATTTTAAAGCAAATGGAAAAAAATTATCAACTCATAATTGTGAATGATGGGTCAACCGATAATTCATCTAAACTAATCAAAAACTTAATTGCTAATAAAAAATTTGATATAAAGTTTATTGAAAAAAAAAATAGTGGTCCCAGCATATCAATTAATCTTGCTTTAAAATATGTTAAGTATTCTCACATTAAACTTGTAGATGGTGATGATATAATTGCTCCAGATGCTTTAAATTATATGTTCTCAGAAATGGAGAGACTGGACCTTGATCTATTATATGGTCATTGGGAGTGGGTAAAAAAAACATTTAATTATAATTTCAAAAAAGACGATTCTTCAGCTTATGTTTTTGAAAATGCTTTTAATAAATTTATACTAAGCGGTTGGGGTGGTTCAAGCAACTTAATGGTAAAAACTAGTTCACTTACTACTGTTGGTGGCTGTGATGAGAATGTGTTTGTTCAAGATTATTCCTTGCCCTTAAAAATTGCTGGCTATCACCTCAAAGAAGAAAATAATAAAAAATTTAAAGTTGGCTTAAGTAAAAAATTAATTTGTGTTGGCCCATTGGAACTGGAAGAGAGAGTCATGAATAATAATGGACAAACACTATATGATTTGTCGTTGGCCACAATAAATTTCATTGAAACACATCCTCTTATCAATCAAGAAATTGTAAAAAAGTGCAAAAGAAAAATTTTATCCAGATGTTGGTACTGGCAAAAAAAGGAATTAGGAATTTCTATTTTCAGCAAAAACTTTTTAATTTATTTAAAAAATAAATATTTTGGAGTGTTACCATTGGAGCATATCAAACTTATTGTTTTTGAAACATGGAGACATAACAAGAATATTAAAAAATTTGAAATAATAGAAAAGAAGAGTAAAAAAATTCTTATTTATGTTGGTCTTGATTTACTTGGAGATGCATTACTAAAGCTTCCAGCTTTAAAATTTTTAAAAGAGTGTTTTCCTAAATCAGAGATAACTTGGTTTGCTGGGAAAGGGAAATCTATATTTTCTTCTAAACTAAAACCGCTTTCAAAAAATCTAATTAATAAAGTTCAAGACGAAATAAGATACGGATCGAGTGTATTTGACTTTTTTAAAAAGTTAAATTTCGATCATTATGATATTGTAATTGATACCCAAAAAAGATTCCTTACGACGTTACTTTTGAAAAGAATTCCTTCAAATCTTTTTCTCTCAGTATCAGGTAATTTTTTTTTTTCAGATATTCCACTAGCTGCAAAATCAAAGAAAAATCTTAGTTTAAATTTAATTCAGTTAATAGGATTACTATCTAATAAGGAATACGAAAATTACAGTCCAAATAAAAAAAAAACAAAAAATATCGCTATCTGTCCAGGTGCTGCAGTTAAGGGAAAACAATGGAAGTTGGAAAATTTTATTGAAGTAGCAAAATTTATTAAAACTAAAAAATTAAATCCAATTTTTATTTTAGGTCCCAGTGAAAAAAAAATGCATCTATCTATTCAAAAAGAATCAAAAAATTTTAAAGTAGTTGAAAGTAACGACCCCTTAAAAACTATTACAGTTTCAAAGAATTGTTCTTTTGGACTTTCAAATGATACAGGGTGTGGTCATTTAATTTCAGCATCTGGCATACCTACATTAACTATTTTTGGGCCAACAGATGCGGAGAAATTTTTACCAATCGGTAACGAAAAAAACACCTCGTTATCTTCACAGTTATTATATGGAGATAAAAATATTAACAGAATTACCCCTAAAGAGGTAATTGAAAAAATATCAAAATGGTTAAAGTAAAGGAGTCGCAAATGTCAAAAATAAAATGGATAGGAACCATTTTTGTTTTAATTGGAATTTTATTAACTAATGCAAATATTTACCCACTGAATATTTTTATTCATGGTTTAGGTGTTATTTTTTGGACGGTTTTTGGTTTTATGAGCAAAGATAAAGCTGTTATGACAAATTTTGGGTTTCAAATACCAATTTTTGGTTTTGGAATAATCAATTACTTTGTTTAATAAAACTTAGAAAATCATCAGAGGGTCTGGCGCCATATTGAGTTACTATTCGTGAAGCTACATTACAGCCAAATTCTCCAGAATCCCTGAGACTATTATTATTCAAGATTTTATAAAGAAAACCGGCGGCAAACATGTCTCCAGCACCTGTTGAATCCACAACCTTATCTACTTTATTTGCTTTAATAGTAATTATTTCATTGTCATGAATTATTTTTGCTCCGTTTTCTCCTAGTGTTATAGCCGCAATATCGACTGAATCTGTAATCTTTTTTAGAGTTTCATTATTGTTGTTAGATAATTCATTAAATTCACTTTCATTACCAATTAATATATCAACATCATTAATTATAAAATTTTCAAACTCGTTCTTAAACATATTTACCAGTCCAGGGTCAGATAAAGAAAAAACAATTTTAAGCTTTTTTTCTTTTGAAATATTTACGGATTTTTTTATTGCTTCTCTTGCGGATGGTGAACTCCACAAATATCCTTCAATTAAAATATAATCAATTTCATCAAAGAAGGAGTTTGTTATATCATCTTTTTCCAGAGTTGTGCTCGCACCAAGAAATGTTTGCATAGTTCTCTCGCCATCTGAAGTTACCATCACAATACACCTAGCTGTTGGTAGTCCAGTATTTGCCATTTCACATAAAAATTTTGTTCCAACTTTTTCCATACTTTGAACAAATACTTTGCCTAAATCGTCGTTCTTAACCTTACCGCAAAAGTAAGAATCACCGCCAAACAGAGAAATTGCGGCAAGAGTATTAGCCACTGATCCTCCAGAATCTTTTTTAATAAAATTTATTTCACTTAGTAACTTGTCTGATTCCTCTTGTGCCACTAGCGCCATTGTTCCTTTTTTTAGATTATTTTTTTTAATATCCTCTTCCTTAGCCTCAGCTAAAATATCGAGAACTGCGTTACCCATACCTAAGATTTTCTTACTCATAAAACTTTTCCTTAGTAAAAAACTCACAAAATTTTTTTATTCCGCATTCCTCACATAGAGGGTTTCGTGCTTTACAAATATATCTACCATGAAGTATTAACCAATGATGAGCATTTTTCATAGCCCATTTTGGAATTATTTTCAAATAATTGTTTTCTACTTCTAATGTAGTTTTTCCTCTAGCTATTCCAATTCTATTTCCTAATCTAAATAAATGTGTGTCAACAGCAATATAGGGTTTGTTAAAAAATGTATTCAAAACTACATTTGCTGTTTTTCTCCCAACTCCAGGAAGCTTTACCAGGGCGTCTCTATCAGCAGGAACCTCCCCATTAAATTTCTCAAGCAGGATCTTGCTTAATAAAAAAATATTTTTTGATTTAGTATTAAATAGCCCAATCCTATTAATTAATTTTTTTATTTTACTTTGTCCTAAATTTACCATTGCTTGCGGTGTATCAGCTTCTTTAAAAAGTTTTCTTGTTACTCCATTAACTCCTTTATCAGTTGATTGGGCTGAAAGAACAACTGCTACTAGTAGTGTAAAAACAGATGAATATTCAAGTTCTGTTTGTGGGTTTGGGTTTCTTATTTTTAGAACTTTAAATATACTATTAATTTTATTTTTTATACTCATTATCAAATTATAGCTTTAAAAAAATTAAAAAGAATTTTATATAATATTATGACTAATATTTTTCTAGATTTAACCGTTCTTCCCTATAGAAGTCTATCAAAAAAAGGATTCAAATACCTTATGATTTGGGTTACCTCTATTTTTCTTGGAATAGGCATATTTTTTTGGAAGATTGGTGCCTGGCCTGTTTTTGGTTTTTTGGGACTAGATGTTTTAATGTTGTATTATGCATTTAAAATTAATTACAAAAGTGGTGAAATTTTTGAAAGCCTAAAACTTTTTGATAAACGCTTTGAAATAACAAGAATTTTTCCATCGGGAAAAAAACAAACCTGGGATTTAGAGCCTTATTGGGCAAAAGCAGAAATAACCGGATTACGAAATAACAAGAATCTTGTTATCAAATCTAAAGAGAAAATGGTACTTGTTGGTTCTTTTTTAAATTTAAGTGATAAAAAAAAACTTTTAGAAAAAATTCAAGATGCATTAGACAAATATAAATTAAAGAATAATTTGGAAAGTTAGTTCTGAAAAAAAATCTTCCCTATAGATACATTAGTTATATATCTCTGATTTTCTTGTCTGCTGTATGGGGAAGTTCCTTTATTTTTATTAAATTAAGTGTCGAAACTATTCAACCAGTATTACTTACTTTTTATCGCTTAGTTGTTGCCTCCATTTTTCTTTTTTTTTTTTGTGAACTTAAAAAAATTAAATTTCTTTTTTTAAACAACAAAAAAGATCTTTTTATTATAGCGCTATTTGGCAACGTTATTCCGTTCAACCTAATAAGTTGGAGTGAGCTTTACGTAGATAGTTTAGTTGCCTCAACCTTAATTGGTACAATGCCTCTTTTTACTTTCTTAATTTCATTTTTTTTTTTTAAGGAAAGTTTTAAGAAAATTAAAATTCTCTTGGGATTATTAATTGGTTTTTTGGGAATGTATATTTTTGTCGATCCTCAAGAATCAATACACAAAGATTTGAATTTGTATTTTTCACTCCTCATTATATTATCTTCAATAATGTATGCTTTTTCAGCAACCTGGGTAAAAACTTTGAAAAATAAATCCTCACTTGAATTAGCTTTTTCCTCAATAGCTGTCGCTTCTTTTATAAGTTTTTTACTGATTATAGTAAGTATTATGATTCAGAATGATTTTACAAATTTATCCATAAATGAAGTTAAGCTCGGGAGTATTATAAGTGCTACAATTCTTGGTGTCCTTTGCACTGGTTTAGCAATTTGGGTTTTTTTTAAATTAATAGAAAAAGAAAATGCTGTATTTGCTAGTCAAAGCAATTACTTAATTCCGTGTTTTGGATTTTTATGGTCTTTTTTATTTCTTGATGAAAGACTTAGTTTTAATTTATTTATTGGACTAGTTTTAATTGTTCTAGGTGCTTTTATAGTTAACAATAAATAATCTTTACTGTTTAAACTCAAATTTTTCTGGCTTATCTCCTACCTCGTATTCCTTATATTCCATTTCTGGTTTAATCTCTTTTTGATCCTCAATTGCATATACTGTCTTTACCGCTTTTTGAAAGGCAACTCTTGCAGTATCTAAATTTCTTTCTGCAAATGAAACTGAACCGCCAAGCCATGCGTTATCTTCAAGAGCATTCCCTGCTGAAATTAAAAGTTCTGAAACTTCAATCAATGAATTATGAATTTCTCTTAACTTATTTGAGTTAGGTAGTTTTAATTTTCTTAATTCATCAGATCTTCCAAATGATTTTAAATTTTCTTTAACAAGCTCTTCTGCTTCTTTGAAATGATCCTCATCAGCTCTTTCAGCGCTTAAATTATAAGCATCTAACAACCTTCCTTGCATTATTATAGCATTACCTAAATGTCCAAGTCTTATGTCCATTAAGTTTTTATATTCCTCGAGATCCTCTTGAGAAATTTTTTCTTCACAAGAAAATAAAAAAAGACAAAAAATAATACTTATTAACTTTCTTACTTTGCACATAGCGTTAACTTATCATATCTAAGATTGTGTATAAACCTGGTTTTTT
>Ga0181565_10002506_pt1 | contig 14061 bp, 11 predicted proteins | sample 101ome_16_FD_129661 | JGI IMG/M metagenome (GOLD analysis project Ga0181565, IMG submission 129661) | Coastal salt marsh microbial communities from the Groves Creek Marsh, Skidaway Island, Georgia - 101401AT metaG (megahit assembly) | ecosystem: Environmental > Aquatic > Marine > Intertidal... | reverse complement strand
GTAATCTTCTTGAGCAGTCCTGAGAGCAGAATCAGGGAGATGACGTTGGGCAGGGTGACCAGCGAGAGCGCGATGTCTCCCAGATCCCAGATCGTGGTCACAGCAACGACTGCACCCAGGAAGTGGAAAATGAGGAAGACGAACTTGAAGGGCAGGATGGCCTTCTTACCGAAAAGGTAGTTGGCGCACCGGTCCCCGTAGTAGCTCCATGAAATGGCCGTCGATACGGCGAATAGGAATACACAGGCCAGTACGACCCACTTGCCCAACCATCCCAGTCCGATCGGCTCGAGACCCTGCTCGAAGCCCAGCGTCGTCAGCGGGGAGCTGTTCCGGGCAGCATCGCCATAGAGGACTTCGTATTCAGTGCCATCCTCGCTGATGGCGTGTGGCCCCCGCTCGGAATGATCCATGAAGATGGTACCTGAGAAGGGCACCGTCTGGGCCTGATCGGTAAAGAATCCGTCGACAGAAATGTCGTAATAAGCGAAAAGGGAGCCATTATCCGTGGTCGGTACACCTTGGGTGACCGTGATCGTAGCCGGTTCATCGGCTCCCTGGTGCATGCCGTCCGCATCGTACTGAACAAAGGAAATGTTGCCATCATTCAGATCGATGGTGGTGGGCACCTTGGCCTCGAACACCCCTGTCGATACGATGACCAGACCCGTCATCGTGCAAATGACGATCGTGTCGATGAATGGCTCGAGAAGGGCAACCACGCCTTCAGATACCGGCTCGTCGGTTTTGGCAGCCGAGTGCGCGATGGGCGCCGATCCCTGCCCCGCTTCGTTCGAGAAGAGCCCGCGCTGAACCCCGTACTGCAGCGTGAAGAGAAATACCCCCATACCTGTTCCGGCCACACCGGCGGTCGGATTGAAGGCTTCACTGACAATGGTGCCGAAGGCCGGAATGACCTCCTGGAAGTTCAGGACGAGAACGACCAGGGCAGCCGTCACGTAGATGGCCGCCATGACAGGCGCCAGAATGCCGGTTACCCGGCCGATGCGGGAGATTCCCCCGATGATGACCGATCCGACGATGGCGGCCGTAACCAGGCCAGTTATCCAGGTATCGATACCGAAGTTGTCGGCCACCTGGGTTGCGATCGTATTGGACTGGATGGCATTACCCGTAAAGAACGAGGTAATCATGAGCATGAAGGCGAAGAACATGGCCACTGGTTTCCAATTCCAGCCGAATACGTCCTTGATGCCTTTCTCGATGTAATACATGGGACCGCCCGCCACGGAGCCCTCCCACTTGGCCGCGCCATCCATGTTGATGCGGTAGTGCTGGGCCAGAGTGACCTCTGAATACTTTGTGGCCATACCCAACAAGGCGGTCACCCACATCCAGAACAGAGCTCCCGGGCCGCCCCAGTGGATGGCCAGCGCAACACCCGCGATGTTACCGGTTCCGACGGTGGCCGAGAGGGCCGTTGTCAGGGCCTGGAAGTGGGACACATCGCCTGGCGTACTATCATCATCGTACTTTCCGGTTGTTACGGCAAAGCCGTGTCCGAGCCGACGAAGCTGGATGAAACCGAGGCGGATGGTCAGGAAGGCACCTGCACTCAGGAGGCCAACGACGAGGATGGGCGATAAAAAACCGCCAACAATCCCGATAAAGTGCTCAAGGAGTTCCATGGAGAAGGGTTTTGGTTCCGGTTATGGCGTGTGGCTGTGATGCAGCCTACGGAGTGGCAGGTACGACAACGCACCTCAGGTATCGGGGCCTCTGAAGGGTACGCCATGCTCGACAGACATCAGGCTCCCGTTTGTGGATCACTGGCTTTGGCGTAAAGTTTCCGGCAGTCGGTGGCGCCGTCAGGCATGCTGGGACACGCTCCGAACGGTTCTGTGCATGATCCTCGTCCCACCGATTCGCCCATCGACCTTGCTCACCGTCAACTCCCCGAAAAGCCGTTTAAAATCAATCAGCGGCAAATATAACCCGATGATGATGGCCTAGCAAACGAAGCGTGCAGCGCGAAACCCCTCGCATCGGGTCTGCGCAGTCTTACCCCGAGAGCGAACTGGGGTCTACTTCCACGATGCGCCGGTTCATGACGGCCAGGGTGCGGGCAGGAAAACTGCGCACCAGTCGATAGTCGTGGGTTGCCATGACAACGGTCATGCCACTGCGGTGCAGCCCGATCAGCAGGCGCTGGATTTCCTCGGCCACCGTCGGGTCCAGGTTGCCCGTTGGCTCATCTGCCAGGATGATCCACGGGTCGTTGATGATGGCGCGCGCAATGACTACCCGCTGCTGCTCCCCGCCGCTCAACTGATGCGGGTACTGGCGAAGCTTGTGGGAAAGGCCGACCCGGGAGAGAACATGCATCACCTTGCTCTTTACGGCCTTGCCCCGGTGCCCCGTCACATACTGCGCGAAGGCAACGTTGTCGAAAACACTTCGATCCGGCAGCAGCTGGAAGTCCTGGAACACGATACCGAGGCTTCGCCTGAGAAACGGCGTTTCGGAGGGCTTGATGCGGTCTGATCGGTAGTCCGCCACACGAACCACGCCCGAGTCAGGCTGCATCTCCATGTAGAGCAGCTTCAACAGTGAACTCTTGCCGCTTCCCGTGGGCCCCACCAGGTAAACCAGTTCTCCCCGCTCGACCCGAAGCGAAACATCTTCGAGCACGACCCGGCGTCGCTTCCCGGGCATCGCATGAGAAACAGTCACATTCGAAAGCTCAATCACGGCGAAAGGGGGCTGGGGCCGGAGGGTACTTGTCGGAGATCTGAGAGCCGAATATACGTCTTGGTCCTTCGAAGGGGGTGGCGACCCCGCACCTCATGCATCGAGAATACGCACAACCCAATGGATGCGTTCGCTTTCTTCGTGAGCCGGATCCAGACTGAATCCATCGAAGGCCTCTACGACCTCCAATGCATGCCGAGCAAGCAAGGCCGAGACCTGATCCAGGGTCCACGCCCGCTGACGATGGACCTCGGTGAATCCGCCCTCGGGTCCCTTGATTTCAAAGGTAGTCGTGTGCATGCCCTGTTCGACATCGAAGAGACTGCTGCGATGGTAGCTGAAGGCACCGGCCTTGCCCTCATCCTCGAAGAAATCCGCATTGTTGATCGAGTTGTGAGGGGTACTCTGATCAAACAGGAAAAGGCTTCCCGGCTTTCCAGCCGTTCGCACACCCTCGAAGAGGTGTCCTACCTGCTCGGGGTGCAGCAGATAGTTGAACCCGTCGTAGAGCAGCAGCTGCAGATCAAATGGCGCCCCCATCGCCTTCCACGGACCACTGAAATCGATGGGATCGATGGCCGTACGCTCCGTGAAGCCGGCAAGTCGGGCCTGCGCGGCAGACAGCATGTCCTCCGACCGATCCGATACCGTGATGTGCCAATCAGAGGCTGCCAGAAGCGCTTCTGTCAACAATCCCGTGCCTGCGCCCAGTTCGAGTACGCGCATAGGCGCCTCGGGCATATCCAGGACGTCGTCGGTCACGTGAAGGAGATAATCCGCCCAGCCCTCATAATCGACGTGGGCCATGACCGCATCGTAGACGCGCGCCAGAACGGTATAGGGGTGCACTGTCGTCATCCTGCCTGCTCCGCTCTTTGCTGGTTCATGTTCGTCGTCGCGCGTTGCCGGGCCACCTCAGCAGCCATATGGAGGGCTGCTTTCAGACTGGATGCATCCGCCAGACCCTTGCCGGCAATATCGAATCCGGTGCCGTGGTCCGGAGATGTTCGGATGATGGGCAACCCCGCCGAGAAATTGACGCCTCGACCGAACGATAGGGCCTTGAAGGGACCCAGGCCCTGATCATGGTACATCGCAACCACGCCATCCACCTGCTCCCATCGGCCACTCCCGAAAAAACCATCGGCGGGAAACGGGCCTGACAGCTCTGCCATATCGGCACACCCGGCCATGGTGGGGATGATGATCTGCTCTTCCTCCGTACCAAGGACCCCCCCGTCACCGGCATGCGGGTTCAGACCCAGCACAGCAATCCGCGGGTGCCGAATGCCAAAGTCCCTTTTCAAGGAGGTACTCATGAGACGGATGGTACGGGAGATGCGCTCCTGCGTGATGTGGGATGCCACCTGTGAGAGCGGCATATGGGCCGTAACGAGGCCGACGCGCAAATGGCCGGATACCATCATCATGAGGACGTCAGAAGAGGCCGTCTCCCGAGCAATGAACTCCGTATGCCCGGGGACATCGAATCCGGCGCGCGCGATCACTTCCTTCGAAATGGGACAGGTGGTCATGGCATCGACGCGGCCCTGCAGGCACAATGTGATCGCGCGCGCCACACTGGCCATGGCCAGCGCACCGGCAAGTGGATCTGCTGTACCGGGACTCAGAACAAAACCTGGCTCCGCGCTAACCACCTCCATCCCGGGCCAAGCGTGACCATCCCGAGCTTCCGTTTCAGGATCCCAGTAAGGGGCCAGCACCTGTGGATCGCCCACGGGCAGGATCTCGATCTCGCGGGTAAGTGTCGCATCCCGGAGACAGGTCGCCAGGATTTCGGGACCGATACCGTTGGGATCCCCCATGGATACGGCCACCTTGGGACGTGCGCGACGTCCTGATCCTGTATCAGTCACGGGAGGTGTAGGATGTCCGGATGCCATGATGTCTGCCCCGCGCGGGGTACCGTAAGCAGGAGCCACCCCAAAGGATGGTTACCTGTCCGCCTCAGCGCTTTTTCTCGGCGTAGTCCTGCAGGAACTGTACGATCAGACGCACGCCAAAGCCCGTGCCACCGACAGGGCGGTACCCACGAGCCGTTTCCAGGAATGCGGGGCCTGCAATATCCACGTGGATCCAGGGGTAGTCCACAAAATGCTCCAGAAACTTCGCCGCCGTGATGGATCCAGCTGCCCGACCGCCGACGTTCTTCAAATCAGCCACCGTGCTCTTGAGCTGCTCATTGTACTCGTCGTACATGGGCAGTGGGTGCACCAGATCCCCGGAGGCTTGTCCCGCGGAAACCATGGCAGCCAGTCGCTCCTCAGCACCCTTTTCCACGTTGGTCATGGTGGCAGCAGCAACTTCGCCAAGGGCAATCACGGCGGCCCCGGTCAGCGTGGCAATGTCCATCACCAACTCCGGATAGAAGGACTGCGCGTACGAGAGTGCATCGGCCAGGATCATGCGGCCCTCAGCATCCGTGTTCAGGACCTCCACCGTCTTGCCAGAGTGCATGGTCACAACATCGCCGGGCACGTAGGCCCGTTCTCCCGGGCGGTTGTCCGTGGCCGGGATCAATCCTATTACGTAGAGGGGCAACTCCAGTTTGGCAATGGCCTCCATGGCACCGATGACGGCGGCCGCTCCGGCCATGTCGGATTTCATGGAATCCATCGACCCCTTGGTCGGCTTCAGCGAAAGGCCACCCGTATCGTACACCACGCCCTTGCCGACCAGAATGACGGGGCGGCTGTTGCGGGCGTGCTCTGGCTTCCATTCCAGGACGGAGAAGGTCGGCGGGTCCTGGCTTCCCCGGTTCACCGCGAGCAGGCCGCCCATACCCTCTTCCTGAATCAAATCCTTGTCCCAGACAGTCACCTCGTAGCCCGTTTTCTTGGCCGATTTCTCGACGGCCTTCGACAGGAGCAGAGGCGTCTTCTCATCCGGTGAAAGATTCACCAGGTCCCGCGCCGAGGCCACAGCCTCGGATACAATCCGTCCGCGATCCGCGCCACGACGAACCTGCTTGTCCTGATCGGAGGTCTGGATGACCAACCGCTGGGCCGGAACGGTCTCTTCTTCCTGCGTCATGTATCGCTCGAAGCGGTAGGACCCCAACATGAAGCCTTCCACCAGGGCCTGAGCGGCGTCATCGCCGTCCAAATCGGTATCGGGAACCGAAATACCGACCGTCTCTGCTTTGACCCGTGCCGCCGACGCTGCTCCGAGCGCTGCAGCGTTGCGTAAATCCTCCAGATCGCATTCACTCATTTCGCCAATGCCGACGAGTACCACGCGTTTGGCCGTCCCGGCATCGGGATACAGCACGAGAACGTCTCCCGATTCGCCTTTGAGGTCCACCCGACCCCGCTCCACGGTGGAGCCGAAGGCGTCGACAAGCTCTTCAAGCCCGTCAGCAACGTGTTCCGTAGCCACGGGAACGATGAGTACATCCACGTCCAATTCAGCGAGTGCTATGGTGGAAACAGATACTTTCATGGAATTGAGAGGAGAAATGGATTGGGTTCGGAGGGTACGGCTGACGGTTTCAACCGCATTCCGACGAAAAGGAAGGCTGGGGTTCAGGTTTGAAACGGGTCCGCATGGCCATCACCCCCCACTCAGCATGGCAAGGTAATCGGCATCTTCTTCGGACAAGGTCGATCCATCATCTGGAGGGTCCACATTGAGAAAATCAGGAGCCGAGGCCAGAATGTGCTGCAGGGTCGCCTCCAGAGGTTCGGTGTAGAAGGCCCCCGACGCGTTGCGATGGCCTCCGCCACCCATGCTCTGCGCCCATTTGTGGACCTCCCAGTCCTCCTTCGACCGAAAGCTGATCTTGGTGCCTTTGGCCGTCTCCGTCAGGAGCATGGCAACCCGGACCCCTTCGATGCCGAGCAGCATGTTGACGAATCCGTCGGTCTCTTCGACCGGGGCACCGGAATCTTCCAGCATCTGGCGGGTGACCACCATTGTTCCGACGACACCGTCAAAGTGCAGCTGATGCGTGGAAAGCACGGCTGCCAGGAGTTTCATGCTCTCCGGCGATTTGCGGTCGTAGACCATGGAGTGCATCCATGCCGCGTTGGTTTCCGCGCGCTCGAGGAGGTCGGCCGTCATCCGATGCAGCGTCGGCGAGACGTTGGAAAAACGGAACGAACCGGTGTCGGTCATGATGGCCACGTAGAGCGCCTGGGCCACTGCCGGGGACAAGCCACCCAGATCCCATCCGGCAATCAGCTCATAGACCAATTCGCCCGTTGATGACGCCGTCTCGCGCCGGTGGCTCATGTCGAACCAGTCCTCGGGATCGGTGTGGTGATCAATCAGGATTTTCTTTCCGCCAGACCCTTTGAGCTGGTTACCGGGCGTTCCCAAACGGTGCAGTGCATTCGTATCTGCAATCAGTACGGCATCGGCGGAGGCGATGGCCTCCACCAATTCCAAGGAATGATCGTAGGTCCTGATCCTGTGGGCTTCCGGCAACCACTCCATGTTGTACGGAACCGGATCGGAGTTGATCATCCACACGTCTTTGCCCATGGCCTCCAGGAAGAGCCCCAACGCCAATTGGGAACCAATGGCGTCCCCGTCCGGGCGGGTGTGCGTGGTAATGACCACGCGGTTGGTGGACTTCAGGAACTGGACAATGTCAGCGACCATGTGGGAGGCGTCGTATGGCAATCAATGAAACAGTGCGTTACTCTGGCCAAGGCAGCAGCGCCAAGAAAGCCGGAGAGCGATCTGATTCAACCCCTGTCACGCCCCAATGTTCGGCATGAGTCCACCCGATTGATGCAACACATCGCCGGGACTCCCATCAGGGATAGAGCCGATGCGTTTTCCACGCCTGACCATCGCGCTCGAAGATGATCCGGTCATGCAGCCTGTACGGACGACCCTGCCAGAATTCCATGCGATCGGGCGTAATCCGGAATCCCCCCCAGTGATCAGGCAGGGGGACCTCACCCTCTGGAAAACGCGCTTCTGCTTCTTTTACACGCTGTTCCAGGGTGGAGCGTGCGTCCAGTTCGGAGGACTGATCCGAGGCCCAGGCACCAATCTGGCTACCCCTGGGGCGCGAATGGTAATAGGCCGCGGACTCTTCCCGTGAAATCTGGGCTACCGGTCCTTCGATACGAACCTGTCGCTGCAGGATGGGCCAATGGAAGAGCAGGGCGGCATGCGGATTGGCCGTCAGTTCGGTCCCCTTCCGACTGGTGTAGTTGGTAAAAAAGACGAAGCCAGCCGGGTCCACTCCCTTCAGGAGAACCGTCCGGGCCGAGGGCTTGCCCTCCGGGGTTGCCGTGGCCAGGGTCATGGCCTCCGGCAGATACAACCCTCCCTCGTGCGCCGCCTTGAACCACGCATCAAACAGGTCGAAAGGATCCGATACCGATTCGACGTCGGGCATGCCAACAGCCACACCGGCACCTGACGTGAGGAGGGTTCGTATCGATTTGAAAAGGCGCATGGCTGATTCTATGGGTTGGATGGTTGGACAGGGATGACGGCGCAGAGGGGTCAGTCCGGGGTCCTCAGTCGACCATGCTCCAAGATCATTTCACGACCGGCCATATCGGCAAAATCGCGGTTGTGGGTCACCACAATAACCGTCTGCCCCAGTTCCTGACTGATCCGTATCAGCTCACGGTGCAGAACGTCGGCGGTGTGCTCATCAAGATTGCCTGTCGGCTCATCGGCCAGGACGATGTCGGGCGCGTTCATCAAGGCGCGCATGATGGCGACTCGTTGCTTCTCTCCACCGGAGAGTTCTCCCGGACGGTGCTCGCGACGGTCTGCAAGCCCGACCTGTGCAAGCAAATCGGTGGCTCGACGACGCGCCTCGTCGGGACGTTGTCCTCCGACCAAGGCGGGCATCATCACATTTTCCAGGGCCGTAAACTCGGGGAGGAGATGATGGAACTGGAATACGAACCCGATCCGCTCATTACGGAGTCGCGAGAGGGTCTCATCATCCCCTTCGAAGACATCCGTGCCCTCGATCATGACCCGACCGCTATCGGGCCGATCAAGCACGCCGAGTACTTGCAGGAGCGTACTCTTGCCACATCCCGACTCGCCCGTGATGGCCACGAACTCCCCCCGCTCGACGGTCAGGTCCAAATCCTCGAGGACCGACAGGGTCTGCCCGCCCGCGGTGGGATACCCCTTGGTCAGCTGGTCAACTATCAGGATGGGACCCGTCTTCATCGCGGCTGATACCGTACTTGTTCATTTTGTTGTACAGGTGGGAGCGCTGGATTCCGATGGCGTCGGCGGTGCGCGAAATATTCCAATCACACTCTTCCAGCTTGTGCGCGATGAAGAGGCGCTCGGCGCTGTCCCGGAAATCGGTAAACGACTCGTACCGGTCCAGCAGTCCGATCACCGGGTTGCCTGCTGCACCCCCCGGATGCACGTACCGCTCCACATCGATGGCCGTAATCCGCTCTCCATGGCTCATGATGGTCAGGCGTTCGACCACATTGTATAGTTCCCGGACGTTTCCCCGCCACTCAACCTGCGAGAGCGCCTCGAGGGCATCCTGCGTGAATGGCTTGGGGGCGATGCCGTTACGACGGGCAATCCGCTCCGCGATGCTTTCCGTGATTAGCGGCACATCGCGTCGCCGTTCCCGCAAGGGGGGTACGTGGATCAGTATAACGGACAGGCGATGATAGAGGTCTTCACGAAAGGCTCCCTCCTCCATCTGCCTCAGCAGGTCCTTGTTGGTTGCCGCCACCACGCGAACATCCACAGGGATGGAGCGGTCGCCGCCCACGCGGGTAATCGTATTCTCCTGCAGGGCCCTGAGCACCTTCGCCTGCGCAGGGAGGCTCATATCTCCGATCTCGTCGAGGAAGAGGGTTCCTCCGTGGGCCTGCTCGAACTTGCCTATCCGCTGCTTCGTGGCTCCCGTGAAACTGCCTTTCTCGTGTCCGAAGAGCTCACTTTCGATGAGTTCGGCCGGAATGGCAGCACAATTCACCTCCACCAGGGGTCCGTTGGCGCGGTGACTCTGCTGATGCAACCACTTGGCCACGAGTTCCTTGCCGGTCCCGGCTTCACCGGTAATCAGCACGCGCGCTTCTGTCACGGCCACCCGGTCGATGGTCTCCTTGATGACGCGGATTGCAGGGCTATCACCGAGGATGGGCGTCAATTCGCCCGAAACCCTCTCCACGATAGCCTGACGCATGCGCTCGTTCTCGGAAACAAGCTGGCCGCGGTCCATGGCGTTGCGGATGGAGAGCAGCAGCCGGTTCAGGTCTGGCGGCTTCTCCACAAAATCGAAGGCGCCCAGCTTGGTGGCCTCAACCGCCGTCTCGATCGTGCCGTGCCCGGATATCATGACAACCGGGACGTCGATGTGCTCTGCCGCCATGCAGGCCAGGACATCCAGACCATCACGCTTGGGCATTTTCACATCAAGAAGCACCGCATCATAGCGCGTGGTGCGCAGCTTCTCGAGAGCCTGCTCCCCATCCTCCGCCTCCTCGACGGCTATCTCCTCGTACTCCAGAATTTCCCGCAGCGTCCGTCGGATGCTGGCTTCATCGTCTACGACAAGAAGGACGGGAATGGCCATATGATCAGTTCAGATCGATATCAGTTGGTAGCCCGGAGCTGTGCCAGCTTGAATTCCACAGAGCGGGCCTCCTGGGACTCCGGGTATTCTTCCGCGATCATTTCCAGTGCATCGATGGCATCCGCCGTGTTGCCGGCGCGGCCGTACGCGCGGGCAGCGTTCGACAAGTACATCGGAGAGGTGATGTCGCTGGCAAAAACGTTGGCGGCTCTCATGAACAGATCCCCGGCGCGGTTGTGGTCCCCTTGCAGTTCGTGGATGGCAGCCTCACCGGCAAAAGCCGAGGCGCCGATGTAATCACTTTCTTTCGAGTATGACCCGAAGAACTCCAGTGCGCGATCCATGTCACCCGTGCGGAAGAGCGCATCTGCCGCATAGAAGCGGGCCAGATTGCCTGCGTCGGTGCTGCCGTACTCTTCCGCAATGTCCGTAAGACCAAGAAAGGAGGCATCACCATCGAGGGCGGCTTGCCATGAACCCGCTTCGTACAAGCGGACTGCATCGGCCATTTCTGAAAGCGCCTGCTCGTTACGGTTGCCCTGATTCCAGGACCAGGCGAGCGCCAGGAGGACAGCCACCACGACACCTGCAACAGCATATATGACGGTCTGGCGATGATTCTCCAGGATGTCGAGAGCACGTGCGTAAAAAGTGACTACGGTATCTTCGCGCAGCTCCTGGCGACGTGAGACCTTGCGGGTTGGATTCAGAGTTGACATGGGATCCGGGAACGAGGTGGTCGGGTCCGGGCGCGTGACGCCGACGGACGAACCGTTTAGGTGGTGTTGTGCAAAGACGATCAAAATACCCTGCTGGCCGCCGGGGAGCAACGAATGCCCCGCAACCGGCACATGTTTCCCCGTTTTTTTGAAATCCGCTGATTGGAAGGGCGCTGCTTGACATCCGGACAGCCGGTAAACCGGAAATCTCTGGAACCGCTTTCTTAATGACTTTTTGGCGCGTGACCAAAGCATCGTGCCGTGCTTATACCGAGATTTGGAGCAGAGAACTTGTCGTGTTCCGCACGAAGCGACAGACGCCTCAGAAGCGCCACAAGCGCTCAGCGCGTCAAGAGCATCACAAGCGTTCCATCGCGTTCGCACGCCAATCAACACATAGCATTCAAACAGCAGGTATTCTCATGGCTATCCGACTCGGAATCAACGGTTTTGGTCGCATTGGTCGTCTTGTATTCCGCGCAATCGCCGAGCGCAATGACAACTCCTTTGAGGTGGTCGGACTGAACGACCTTACGGATGCACGCACCCTGGCCCATCTCCTCAAATACGACTCCGTACACGGCAAATTTCCGGGAGAGGTCGAAGCTGCAGACGGAGCCATCGTGGTCAACGGAAAACGCATTCCAGTTTTCTCCGAGCGCAATCCTGCCGACCTGCCGTGGGGTACCCTGGATACCGACGTGGTAGTGGAGTCCACCGGCATCTTCCGTTCCCGCGAAAAAGCGGGGCTGCACCTGACGGCAGGCGCCAAGAAAGTGGTCATCTCTGCACCGGCCGACGGCGAAGTGGACGCCACCATCGTGCTCGGAGTCAACGACGATACCCTGACGGGCGATGAGAAAATCGTCTCGAATGCCTCGTGCACCACGAACTGCCTGGCCCCGATGGTCAAGGTGCTCGACGATGCCCTGGGTGTAAAGAAAGGGATGATGACGACCGTGCACGCCTACACCGGCGACCAGAACATGGTTGACGCACCGCACAAGGATCTGCGTCGCTCCCGGGCCGCGGCCGTTTCCATCATCCCGACAACGACAGGTGCCGCCAAAGCGGTCGGGCTTGTTCTGCCGCACCTCAATGGCAAACTGGACGGATTCGCCCTGCGTGTGCCAACACCTGATGGCTCCCTGACCGACCTGACGGTGGAGGTTGAGAAGGAGACGACAGCCGAGGCGGTCAACGCCCTGTTCAAGGCAGCATCAGAAGGTGCGATGAGCGGCATTCTCGAATACTCTGAGGAGCCCCTCGTCTCCATCGATATCGTCCACAACCCGCACTCGAACATCCTGGACGGGCAGTCCACGATGGTCATGGGCCAGATGGTCAAGGTCGTGGGTTGGTATGACAATGAGTGGGGATACTCCAACCGGACGGTGGATCTGGTCAAGCGTCTCTTCTCCTGAGCCAGCAGACAGGGCAATCCGACATGAAGCAACTGAACGACCTGGACTTGGGTGGTAAGCGGGTGTTGATCCGCGTGGACTTCAATGTACCCCTGTCCACCGCAGCCGACGGCACCCGAACAGTGGAGGATGATACCCGGATCCGGGCCGCGATTCCGACCATTGAGTATGTTACCAGCCAGGGAGGTACGGCCATCCTGGTCAGCCACCTGGGGCGCCCGAAAGGAGAGGTAAAACCGGAGTTTTCGATGGCGCCCGTCGGGCGTCATCTCTCCCTGCTGACGGGCCAGCCTGTGGTCATGGCCCCGGCCGTTGTCGGTAATGACGTGGCCGAAATCGTCCGCTCGGTTGCGCCCGGCGAAGTACTCCTGCTGGAAAACGTGCGGTTCGAGCCCGGTGAGACGACGAATGATCCAGCATTGGCGCAACAGCTGGCCTCGCTGGCCGATGTGTACGTCAATGATGCCTTCGGAACGGCCCATCGTGCGCATGCTTCCACGGAAGGGGTCGCCCACCTTGTTGCCGAAAAAGCGCCTGGTTTCCTGATGCAGGCTGAACTGGATACGCTGACCAGGCTGACAGGGCACCCGGAAAAACCGTTCGTGGCCATCGTCGGTGGCGCCAAGGTATCCGACAAGATCGGCATCATCTCCCGGCTGCTCGACACGGCCGATCATCTGCTCATCGGCGGTGCCATGGCGTACACGTTCCTGCGGGCGAAGGGGATGGCAACCGGCACGTCGCTCGTGGAAGAGGATCGGATTGACCTGGCGGCTGACGTACTGGATCGGGCGGCCGGACGAATCCATCTGCCGCTGGATCACGTCTGCGCCCAGGCCTTCGACAACGACGCACCGCAACAAACCGTGGAAGGGTCTATACCGGAGGGCTGGATGGGGTTGGATATCGGCCCTTCGACAGTCAGCGCGTACGCCAACATCATTGATGGCGCACGGACGATTGTCTGGAACGGTCCCATGGGAGTCTTCGAGATGGCTTCCTTTGCCAAGGGTACCTATGCCATTGCCGACGCAGTGGTCGCGGCCACCGATAAGGGAGCCTTCTCGGTCGTTGGTGGCGGGGACTCGGTAGCGGCCATCGTAGGCGCCGGCAAGGCCGACAGGGTATCGCACGTGTCGACCGGCGGCGGTGCCATGCTGGAGCTGCTCGAAGGCAAGGTGCTTCCCGGTATCAAAGCGCTCGAGGCCTGAGCGGCAGCCATGTCCGCTCCCGTCATCGATATTTCAGGCCTGCACAAGACGTACGTGTCGGGTCTTCGGAGACGGCGCGTGGAGGCCTTGCGTGGCGTTGACCTGATTGTCCCCCCCGGCGAGGTGCTCGGCATCCTTGGGCCGAACGGAGCGGGCAAAACCACACTCTTGAAGGCCGTTCTGGGTATTGTCAGGCCAACCCGTGGTCAGGCCCGACTCTTCGGCCAGCCGGCCGGAGATCCCTCTGCTCGTCGCAGACTGGGCTACCTCCCGGAAAACCACCGCTTTCCGACCTACCTGACAGCCCGCCAGACGCTCGATATCTACGGCCGGCTGGCCGATGTATCAGCCTCCGATCGGCATGAACGGATTCCGGCGCTCCTCGAACAGGTCGGGCTGGCTTCATGGGAGGATGCCCGGATAGGTACATTTTCGAAGGG
>Ga0181565_10002505_pt1 | contig 14062 bp, 10 predicted proteins | sample 101ome_16_FD_129661 | JGI IMG/M metagenome (GOLD analysis project Ga0181565, IMG submission 129661) | Coastal salt marsh microbial communities from the Groves Creek Marsh, Skidaway Island, Georgia - 101401AT metaG (megahit assembly) | ecosystem: Environmental > Aquatic > Marine > Intertidal... | reverse complement strand
GGGCAAAGCAGTGGCTTGGGCTATCGCTTTAAAATAAGCAACGGTTTCTTGATCTGTCGCTTTGTACCGCATGGGCGGTAAGACCATAAAGCCATCTACCCCGTTTTTTTCGGCTTCTTGAACTCGGGCAATGGCGTTGGCGGTGCTTTGCTCAGCTATATTTAGGATTACCGGTATTTTTTGTTGAGTCAGGGCCTGAGCTGTTTTGACCAAGGCTTCTTTTTCGGAGGTTTCCAGCGTACTGGCTTCACCGAGGGTTCCCCCCAAAACAATGCCGTGTACCCCGGCATCTATTTGAGTATTTAGGTGGTGGGTTAAAGCGTTTAAGTCGAGGTTTTCTTGAGCGTCAAACTGTGTTGTCAAGGCAGGCATTACGCCCTTCCAGGTAAATGTCATTGGTCACTTTGTTGGTTAAAATGTTTTTCAAATTAGTCATTTTTGCCCTTTTAAAAAGACCCCGTTACAGAATTCTTTTGGCCCAATCAAAAAAGCCTTGCTTTCCCCGAGCCGGTGGACGGTTTTATGGGGTGGTTTCCATGGGATTTTTTACCTTTAGGGGTATGAAAAGTAACGCACAATTTTTTTTTGTTAGCCTCTTTTTGTGGGGGATTTGTGCCCATGGGCAATTTGAGCGGGGTCAGGGCCAGCCGCTGGACAAGGGATTGGCTTTTGGACAATGGGATGGGCCGGTGGCAGATTTGTTTACCAACATCCGAACCAACCCCAATGTGCTGAATGGTGCTTTGGCCAATGTGAAGGGAAGCCCGTATTTTGAAGAACGCTATTTATCCGGGACCCTATTCAAAGGGGACGAACCTCTGGAGGCGGCCAAATACTTTCGCTATAACGCCTACCTCGATGAAATAGAACTGAGCAACCTTTCTAATCCGCCGGCAGCAAGTGATCAGGTTTTACTTAAATTGGAGTATATCAGTTGTGAAATCGATGGTGTACGTTATGTTGTTAGGGATTATTACGATGCCCAAAAACAATTGACCCAAAAAGGGTTTTTTATACCCTTACACCAAAGTGAACAGTTAGAAGTGGTGCAGCAAAACACGATGGAGTTTCGCGATGCACGACCTGCAAAAACCTCGTTGGAGATTCCAATTCCTGCGCGATTTATTCCCAAAACACGTTTTTATATCCGCTATCAGGGAGGTGCGCTTGAGCCTTTAAAACCTACCAAACGCGAACTGGGCAAATACCTTAAGCGTTTTGGGCTCACGCCCAAAACCTGGGCTAAGGCTGAACGCAGCGCCACCGAGGCCGATCAACTTAGAATATGGTTGGCGCACCTCAACTAATTGCCCATTAACTACAGCTTGCGTTTTCGTCATCATGGTCGAGGGCAATTATTTCTGTCTCTGAAAATCCGGCACATTGAGCCAAACAGGGATTGGCGTATTGTTTACCCGCTGCGCAAACTGGAAAATATTCCTTAGTACAAGCGCATAGCTCCTGTTTTTCTTTGGTGCACGAAAACAATAAAAGTACGGTTATAAATACCCCAAATTTCATGAACCTACTATGGATGTTATTTAGGTTTAATTTCACATTGTCGAGCATGTGCAAAATGTTAGCTCCCCAAAAAATAATGTCTTTGATGCATGAACGTCAGTCCTTGAAAAGGCACGTAGTGGGCGAAGTTCCTTTCTAATTTTATTTACCATAAAGTAAAGACTTTTCTGCCAATGCATCACCATTAGTTATAGGGAACAACAATATCCCCCAAATTCCAACCGGGTACATTATAATGATTAGGGTATTTGTTGATGGAGTTACTCAAAGATTTGATGCTACAACACCCTAGAATTTCCTGAATATCAATGGGTTTTGTTTACAAGGAAGAAAATTTTCGTACCTTAGTGGAGCAATATAAATATTGCGTTACAACAATTTTGTTGTTTGGGAAATAATTAATTTAAAAATTTTATTATGAGTAAGCACACAAAAAAAGTCCATGGTAAGTTAAACTTCTTAATCGTGGCAGTTGTAATCATGTCAGGTGTACTGACATTTTTATTAATTAATAACGGTACAATTGATTTTGACCCTTCAAGCCTTTCTGGATCTGGGAATAAAGCAATTAAAGGCGTTAAAAAAGCTAAGAAGTACGACAACAGAAATGATGTTGTTGTAAAACTTGATGGGGAAGAAATGCAAGAATTTCTTAACAATCAAGACTTTCAGAAAATGGTTGCAAATCCTGAATTTGCAAAGCTAGTTGCATCTCCAAGTTTTCAAAAAATGATGGCAGCGCCTGATTTCCAAAAAATGATGGCAGCGCCTGATTTCCAAAAAATGATGGCAGCACCTGATTTTCAAAAAATGATGGCAGCACCTGACTTCCAAAAAATGATGGCAGCACCTGATTTTCAAAAAATGATGGCTAGTCCAGAATTTCAAAAAAGAATTTCTTCACCTGAATTTCAAAAAATGATGGCAGCACCTGATTTTCAAAAAATGATGGCAGCACCTGATTTTAGAAAAATGATGGCAGCACCTGATTTTCAAAAAATGATGGCAGCACCTGACTTCCAAAAAATGATGGCAGCACCTGACTTCCAAAAAATGATGGCAGCACCTGATTTCCAAAAAATGATGGCAGCACCTGACTTCCAAAAAATGATGGCAGCACCTGACTTCCAAAAAATGATGGCAGCGCCTGACTTCCAAAAAATGATGGCAGCACCTGACTTCCAAAAAATGATGGCAGCACCTGACTTCCAAAAAATGATGGCTAGCCCAGAATTTCAAAAAAGAATTTCTTCACCTGAATTTCAAAAAATGAGTTCTAGTAATAAATTCAATTAATTAAAATTTTAAACTTTTTATAAAGGAGGAATACTATTGTATTTCTCCTTTTTTTATATTAGATAACAAAGAACTAATTCATTATGAGGATAATTACTTTTATAGTCATTTTTTCAAGCTTTTTTTCATACTCACAGTTTAAAAAAATTGAAACTACAGATTTCAATGTTATTAGTTCAAATCTTCAATTAGATTATGTTTTAAAACATGCGATTAGATGTTCACACAATGCATTAGATTTTCATAGGGAATTATTTGATTATGATCCAAAAGAAAAAATATTTGTTTTATTTCAAGATTTTGGAGATTATGGGAATGGTGGTGCTACATCTTTACCTATTAATTTAATTTCAACATGTATCTCACCCCTGAATTATGCATTTGAATCAAGTGTAGCGGGTGAAAGAGTATTTTCGATTATGAATCATGAGTTAGTTCATATTGCAGCTCTTGACAATGCCTCTTCATCTGATTTGTTTTATCAAAAACTTTTTAGGGGTAAAGTGAAAAATACAAGTGATCACCCTATTTCAATGTTTTACAGCTATTTGACTAGCCCTAGATACTATTCTCCAAGATGGGTGCATGAAGGAATTGCAGTTTTTGTTGAAACTTGGATGGATGGAGGAAAAGGAAATGCATTAGGTAATTATGACGAAATGTTTTTTAGAACAAGAGTTTTGGAGAATAGTAGAATCTACTCGGCTCAGGGGTTAGCTTCTGCTGGAACATCAGCAGATTTTATGTCCAAGGCTAATTTTTATTATTATGGAACAAGGTTTGTAAGTTATTTAGCATATGAATATGGCCCAAATAAATTAATTGAATGGATTAAAAGAAAAGATGGCTCAAAGAGGGGGTTTGCCTCAAATTTCAGAAATATTTTTGGTAAATCATTATCTAAATCGTGGGACGATTGGATTGCTTTTGAAAAAGAATTTCAAAAAAATAATATTTCAAAAATTAAAGAAAGTCCAATAAGTAAAGATATTTTGATTTCTGATAAAGTTTTAGGTGGGGTATCACATGCTTTTTTTGATAATAAGAGAAATTTGATCTATGTGGCGGTAAACTATCCTGGAAAAGTTCCACATATAGCCTCAATAAATCTAGAATCTGGTAAAATAAAAAGATTAGTAGACATTAAAGGGCCTACTCTTTTCAATGTAACTTCATTAGCATTTGATGAGAAAAATGATTTTCTGTTTTTTACTACTGATAATGATGGAAAAAGAGATTTAAATAGTTTTAGTTTAAATACCGGAAAGGTTAAAGTATTACAGAAAGATTCAAGAATAGGTGACTTGGCATTTAATAAAAATGATGAATCATTGTGGGGTGTTAGACACTTAAACGGAATTAGCACACTTGTGAAAATTCCTAAATACCATGATGATGATCAATCAAAGCTATATATGAATTGGGAACAAAAATTCACTTTGCCTTTTGGCCATGATATGTTTGATCTTGACATTTCCCCAAATGGTGAAGATTTAAGTGCGTCTGTTACTGATTTAAATGGTAATCAATATTTAAATATTTATAAGCTAAAAACATTTAATAATTTTGATAAGGCCAATGTCAAATATGAAGAGGTCTTTAATTTTGATGTTGCTTCCCCTCAAAGCTTTAAGTTTTCAAAAGATGGTTCTTATTTAGTGGGCTCCTCATATTATTCAGGAGTTAGTAATATATATAAAGTTGATGCGAAAACGTTAGATATAGAAATATTAACAAATACTATAACGGGTTATTTTAGACCAATACCATTAGATAATGATAGACTATTTTCATTTAGATATACTAGTGATGGCTTTGTGCCTGTTTATGTTTTAAATAAAGAAGAGGGAGATATATCAGATATTGATTTTTTAGGGAACAAAACAATAGAAAAACATCCTGTACTGATTGACTGGAAATCAATTTACCCAAACCCAGAAACTAATTTTGATGAAGAAAAACTTAATTCAAAAGAAGGAATTTATATTCCAAAAAAGGAGGTAAAATTAAACTATGCTTATCCAACTATTGTTGGTTATAAAAATAAAATTGGAATTGGATACAAGCTTAAATATCAGGATCCAGTTGGATTAAAAAGTTTGGACTTGTCATTTTCTTATACACCCAATAGTTGGGATAATGGACTTGATCCTTCTATAGAAAATATTGATAAAGAGGAAGAATTCCACGCATCTTTTCTTTATACCTCTGCAAAATTAGGTGGAGCATTAGCAGGTAAATATGATTTTTTTGCAACATATAACGAAACAGACTTTTATGACTTATTTGGTCCAACTAAACGATCCAGAAAAGGATTAAACTTCGGTGTTGATTATAGTAGAGCTCTTTTTTCAGACGATCCTAAAAATCTTGATTTAAATATTGGATTAAATGGGTATTATGGCCTAAATCAGTCCCCAGAATTTCAGTTAATTAATTTTTCTGATGATGATTTTGACACAAATCTTTTTTACAACTTTTATGCAAGATTTTCATACAGAAATCTTACAGGATCTGTTGGTGCTGTGGATGCAGAAAAAGGAATAAAATCATCTTTAGTATTGTCTTCATCTTACACCAGTGGTAACTTTTTCCCAAAAATATATGGGGATTTTGATTTTGGATTTCAATTACCCATTAATCATTCTGCGTTATGGTTTAGAAATGCTTTTGGAAATTCATTTGAAAAAACAATAAATCCTTTTACAAGATTTGGATTTGCTGCATTTGGCAATAATTATGTTGATAATTCATCATCAAAGATGTACAGAAACCCCTTTTCATTTGCAGGGCTTAGTTATGATGCTGATGTGAATGTTATAGCAAAGAGTTTTTTCAAAACAACAGTTGAATTAACATTACCACCTATACGATATAGAAAGCTTGGGTTTTTCAATTTTTTTGCAACATACTCACATCCAACAATTTTTGTTGGGAAATTATACACAAAAAATTTCGAGAATTTGGGTGGAATAAACCTAAGAAGTGAAGAAACTAGTTCAAATTTTACAAATCTAGGGTTTCAAATTGATACCAAGTTAGTCATGTTTTCTCATAATTCGTCTACCTTATCAATTGGAATGGCTAAGGCATTTTCAGAAGTATATAAACGTACTTTTGATGAGATAATGATATCATTAAAATTTTAAATTCGAAGGGTGATTAATATTTTAAAAAATAGCATCGTTACGACTATTTTAGTTACTGCACTTTATCTTGTGTTATTTTATCCATTAGTATTAATTGAAAAATTAAATTTCTATGAATTAATTTTAGTTTCATTGTCAATTTCGCCAGGCTTTTTTATTATGATATGTATTTATAATTTAGATATTCATGATAAAGAACCACTATGGTTATTGGCAATAGCATTTATACTTGGAGCAATTAACCTTCATTGGGATGTTGACATTTTGGATTTTCTAATAAATTCAATTAATGCTGATAATGATTTTTTAAGAATCGGGGAAGAGGCGCTTTCGGTTTCTATTACAGAGGAAATATTAAAGTTTTTAGTTGTATTTTTTATTATATATCCAAATAAAAACTTTGATGAGCCATTTGATGGAATCGTATATTCAGTTTTTGTAGGGATGGGATTTGCCACTGCGGAAAATTTAACATTTGTGTTACAGGGCTCTTCATCTCTTGCGTTTTTAAGAATGATTTCAGCGATACCAGCACATTTTGTTTTTGCAGTTATAATGGGTTTTTATTTAGGAAAAGCTAAATCTTCAAATAATAATAAAATTTATTTCATTATACTTTCATTATTAGTTCCAGTAATTTTCCATGCATTATATGACTATTTTCTATTTTTGGATTTTGTGCCGGGGTTATGGATAGGTGGTATTATTACACTTTTAGTTGCTCTTTACATTTCAAAAAACTCAATTATTTCTCATTTGAATGCATCTCCTTTCAAATCATAGTGAAGTGAAAGAAACAACAATCTGCCCCAAATTCCAACCGGGTACATAATAATGATAGGGCGTTTGCTGGAGGATTTCCTCAAAGATTCGTTGCTGCAATACCGTCGAATTGCCCGTAATGATGGTCAACGAAAAACTCCCTTGCCGATCCAACGACTGCAACGTATCCTGTACCAGTTCTATGGCCTGTTTGTGGCGAAACCCGTGTAGGTCAAGTGTTTCATTCGGTGTCAAAATCTACTTTCTTTTTCATTGTCAAAAATAATCATTTGTTTTTTGGCCCTAAGGGATTCAAATCAAAGAATAATAGTAAATTGGTCGGACTAAAATTGACCCTTGGTGCATTTTCTGGCCAAAATTTTTTGCATTGCGCTTTTACTTCCGTTCTCACTGCTTGCACAAGAGCGTTTTGTTCCTCAACAAAAAACCACCAATACCTTTATCCTCGATGGGGTACTCAGCTCCGAAGAATGGGATGAGGCCACTCCCATTCCTCTAGATATTGAATTTGAACCGGCCAACAACCAACCTGCTCGGGCTGTTTCTTTTGGCTATATCAGTTATACCCAAACACATTTATATGTCGGTTTTCGCGCCGAAGTTTCACCGGACAAAATTCGGGCGGCCGTTCGTCCGCGGGACGACGAAAAAATGTGGAACGACGATGTGGTCTTAATTCGGCTCGACCCATATGCCGACGGGCGAAACAATTATATTTTTGCTTGCAACCCCTTGGGAAGTCAATACGACGTTCGCGGCATCAATGCCATGGAAGAAGAAAAGATGTACGATGCGACCTTTAATGCCAACTTTCGCTCTGCTGGACGCATCACCGATACCGGTTATGAGGTAGAAATGGAAATTCCCTTTTCGGAAATCCCTTTCCCCAACGGTACTGACCAAACTTGGTATTTTAATTTTTACCGCAAATACTACGAAAACGGAAACGAAATCGAAGTAAGCACCCAAGCACGTGATCGAGATAATTCCTGTGTGGTTTGTCAGACCACCGATGTGTTGGAGCTTAAAGACATTCGCATCGAAAAGCGCTTAGAGCTTTTGCCTTATCTCTCTTCCTCCGTTCAGGGCAACCGGAGTGCTCCCAAAGACAATATTGCCTACGAAGCCATCACGGGGGCAGTAGGGCTGGGGCTCAATCTGGACCTTAACAAAAACACCGCCTTAGAAATCACCCTTAATCCCGATTTTTCACAAGTTGAAGCCGATGTCACCCAAATCGATGTCAACTCGGCTTTTTCGTTACAATATCCCGAACGCCGTCCGTTTTTTAACCGTGGAACCGATTTGGTGCGTTTTAGCTCAGAGGCCTTTTATTCGCGTTCCATCAATGCCCCAATTATGGCCACCAAACTACTGAGCCAAGGGAGGCGAAGCCGAATCTATCAACTGACAACCATCGACCAACAATCACCCTACCTTATCGCCGGGGAAGACCAATCTTTTTTGGCCGAGGGGGGAACCAGTTATGTGAATGTGTTGCGCTATCAAAGGGTCTTGGACAAAAACAGCCGCATGGGCTTTATGACAACCAACCGCTTTTTTGAGGGGGGGGGGTCGGGGAACCTTTTTGGTATTGATGGTCTCTTTCTATTGGGTAAAAATTGGCGGCTGACTTTTGAACTTTTTAAAAGTTTTAATGTCGAACCTGTACAAGATTGGCTCGATACAGATAAAACCCGTTTTGGCCACTCAATTCGCCTCGATGGAGAAAAATACCACGGAGATGCCCTCTTTGCACAGGTATTCCGTAATACCGAACATTGGAAGAGCTACCTCTTCTACCGTCAACTCTCTCCGCACTACCAAGCTGATGTTGGTTTTGTTGTCAAAAACAACCGCAAGCACACCACCCTGTATCACGAATACCAAAACATCATCAATACCCCTTTAGTACAATCCTTTGGTTTTGGGTTTAAAGGCGATTATGTCTACACCTTTCAGCAACGGCGTGAAGCCCTTTCAACGGATTTGTTTTTCCAGATGAAAATGTTGGGCAATACCGCTTTAGCCGTTGTCTATGACTATGACTGGTTTAAAGAATTTAACGGGAATGAGTTTAAAAATCTGGGCACTACCGAAATTGAACTTTTTGGGGCGCCCTCAGAAAAAATCAATTACCGTATCAATATGATGATTGGAAAAGATGTGTCTTTTAATGAGGTGGTTCCCCGTATTGGTAATCTGCGCACCTATTATTTTGGTACCACCATACAATTTAACGACAGTTTTAGAATCAATCCCTCGGTCCGCTATTCGCGACTCGAAAATAGAGAGACAGGGAGTAATTATTTTGAAGGTCAAATCGCCCGGGTAAGTTTCCGCTACCAATTTTCAAATTTTCTCAACCTACGAATCATTTCAGAACACAATACCTTTAACGACCGTTTCTATATCCAACCCTTATTACAATGGAATCCCAATCCGGCAACCATTGTTTATTTTGGTGGAAACCAAAACACCAGTGCATTTTCAGAGTGGTCGGCCGATGTATATCACTTTAATCGGTCTCAATTCTTTTTTAAGTTTCAATATTTAATTGGGCTTCGCTAAATAAACGGGCTATATTTAGTACTTTGAGAGCCTTAATTGATCAAAATGGTAAAGTATCGGTATACGGCTTTGGCCACGGTATGGATCGGTCTAATCGTTTATTTAAGCTTTAGAAAATTTTCGGAAATAGCCCTTCCCTCTTTTCGTTTTCAAGATAAAATTGGCCATTTGGTGATGTATGCCTTGCTCAGCGTTTTACTGTTTCACGCACTTGTTCATGAACTTCGTTGGACTTCCCCCTTAACCCTTGCCATACTTTTTAGTATTTTGATCGGTACGGCCATCGAATTTGGCCAACACTATCTAACAACCTACCGTGAAGCCAGTTTATATGACGCTATTTTTAATGCGCTAGGCGCTGTCACTTTGCTTTTTTATCATAGCAAAATACCCTATGAATAGTGTCACTTATTTTTTTATTATATTGATAAACAACATTATAAAAAACATTTTGATAAGTATAAAACTTTATATATAAAATGCAATTAAAAATCAGAAAGACCCACCGTTACCTCGGGCTCATCATCGGTGTCCAATTTTTGGCCTGGACAGTTTCTGGGCTCTATTTCAGTTGGACAGACATTGACCAAATACACGGAGATCCCTTTTTGCAATTAGAAAAACCCCCAGAAGCCTATTCCAATTTAGCCGGCTTAGACCAGATTGAAGAACCCATACACAGCATCGACTTAGTCCCCATCGGAACAGAGCCGTATTTTTGGGTGAACGATCAATTTTTGGTCAACGCCACCACCGGTGAACGCCGAACAGGAATCAGCGAAGAAGAAGCACGTAATGTAGCTGCTGCGCATGTAATCCCTGAATTAAAAATTAAAGACATTTCCTTGCTCGAATCTACCGATGCACACCACGAATACCGTGTAGGACCACTCCCGGCCTATGTCATTAGCTACGATCAACCAGAAGACATCAAAGCGTATATAGCCTTAAACAGTGGGGCCTTTATGAAAATCAGGCACCGTAACTGGCGTTGGTTCGATTTTTTATGGATGAGCCATACGATGGATTACCAGGGTAGGGATGATTTTAACAACCTTCTTTTGCGTGTATTTTCCCTATTTGGGGTGTTGACCGTGATGAGTGGGTTTTTACTTTGGGGCTACAGTTCGCCAACCTTGCGAAAATGGCGCCAAGGCAGACGCTAGTTTTTACTGGCGCGTTTGCGCTTACGAGCCTCTTTACGGGCTTGTCGAAGGCTATCACGTTCGGCTTTGGTCATGGGCAAAGGTGCATTCCATAGGTTTTTTGAACTTGTACGGTCGCTTTCGCTTACGTTAGTCCGAATCACAATCACACCGGCGCCTCCTTGGGAACCGTATTTGTTGGTGGCTGCCAAATCTTTTAGCACTTCAACATAGGCAATCTGATTAACTTCCATCGGCGGAGGAGAGGTAAAAATAAGTCCATCAATATCCCATATCACCGTATCGGACTGGGTAGAAAAAGATTGTCTCCCGCGAATGGATAAGTTTTTATTTCCCGTATAGTCCGAAGTAATCCGTGCACCTGATACACGATTGTAAATCGCTTCAACCAGGTCCTGACTTACCGTGTTTTTTTGTTTTTCGCTAATCAAACTTTTTTTGGCCTCATCTTCCACGACAACTTCCTGCAGTGGCACCGTGTTGTCTTGTGCCCATAGGCCCACTGAAAACAAGAAAATCAAAAATGTTTTTCGCATCGAAATAAATTCTAAATTTATTCCCCTAAGATATTATATTTCTTGGCAAAAGAGCATCCAAAAATGAAAATCGAACTCCATAAAGTTTTACTCAAAAAACGCTTTCCATTGGCCATTAGTCGTGGCGTCCGGGGAGACAGCTACAATATTTTTGTGTCCATCACCCAAGAGGGCATCACGGGTTGGGGCGAAAGCGCACCCGGGAAAAACGAAAATGCAGATAGTCCGGAAGCCGTTAGCGCAGAAATCCAACGCCTTATCGCCAGTGGCCTTGACGGTTTAAGCCATCACGAAATCGTCGCCCGTGCACGTCAACTCGCCATTGCGCCCTGTGCATTTGCTGCCGTAGATATCGCCCTATGGGACTGGAAAGCCAAAAAAGCACAGATGCCTCTCTACCAACTACTCGGATTCCTCAAGCCCAAGACTCCGACCTCGGTAACCATCGGAATCAACCCCCCAGAGGTCGTTGCCAAAAGAGTACCCCTACTACTTGAGGGTACCGGTGTACAGTCGTTAAAAATCAAATTAGGGTCACCCGAAGGAATCGAGGCCGACAAGGTCATGTTCGAACAAGTTGTTAAAAGCACCGCAAACTACCCTGTCAAAATTCGGGTTGATGCCAACGGCGGTTGGACCCTCGATCAGGCCCTAGAAATGATCCCGTGGTTGGCCGAACGCCGGGTGGACTATGTTGAGCAACCCTTAAAAGAAGGAGACGAAGGAAATTTGCCTGCCTTGTTTGCCCAAAGCGTTTTACCCATCTATGTTGATGAATCTTGTCGCTTTGCCGAAGACATTCCCAAATGGGCCCATGCCGTTCATGGGGTCAATATGAAATTGATGAAGTGCGGTGGAATAAGCGGCGCTCTAGACATCATCGCTACAGCCAAAGCCTTTGGTCTTAAAACCATGATTGGTTGTATGAGTGAATCATCCGTAGCCATAGCGGCCAGCGCCGCTCTTTCGGGCGTTTTGGACCATATCGATCTCGACTCCCACTACAATCTCAATCCCGACCCTGCCACAGGCGCTCCCATGGTGGACGGCATCACCATGCCCACCGACCGCCCTGGACACGGCGGTGAATTAAATCCCTCGCATTATGCTACAGCCCCATCATAAAATAGCCCTCTATATGGAGGGTAATCTATTTAGTGATTATGGTAAAATGGGCTTTGGGGTACTGCGCTATTTATTAAACCCCATTGTGGGGGTTATAGACAGCGGCAGTGCCGGTAAAACCATCGACGAAATCCTGCCCATTCCCAGCAAAACACCCATCGTTCCCGACCTTGAAAGTGCTCACGCCCTTGGCGCCGAAGTACTGATTTTGGGTATAGCCCCCTCCGGGGGGAAAATTCCTCAGCAGTGGTATCCCATCATAGAAGAAGCCTTACAAAGAGGAATGTCAATCGTCAACGGACTGCATGACCTCTTGGCCGAGCGGATGAAGGCGCATGTGGTTAACCCCAAAGACCAATGGATTTGGGACGTCCGTGTACCGCAATTTGTCCCTCCCATAGCCAGTGCACTATGTGCAGATTTGCCCAACAATCGGGTCTTGTTTATCGGTACCGATATGGCGGCCGGTAAGATGACGGCCGGTTTAGAGCTGTTAAAGTGGTTTAGAAAAAAAGACCAAAAAGTAGGCTTTGTGGCCACCGGACAAATCGGTATTACGATAACCGGTGCAGGAATTCCCCTCGATGCCTTTAAGGTCGACCATGCCTGCGGCGCGGTAGAACAAGCTGTTTTGGAACAAAAAGACAACGATTGGATTCTTGTCGAAGGACAGGGGTCACTTTTACATCCGGGCAGTACAGCCACTCTGCCCCTGATGCGGGGAAGCTGTCCTACTCACCTGGTGCTCTGCCACCGAGCCGACCTCAACCACCTGCGGCAACCCGAAAAGATCAAAATTCCCGACCTAAAAGCCTTTGTTGCCCTTAACGAGGCTTTGGCCAGTGTATGCGGCACCTATCCTCAGGCCAAAGTGGCCGGTATATGCCTCAACACCATGAACCTCAACGAAGAACAAGCCCAGGAAATCATCGCACGTATTGGCGACCATACAGGGATCCCTACCACCGATGTGGTTCGGTATGGCGCAGAAGCGATTGGCCAGGCCCTGATCAACGACTAATAGCCTTTTTCCAGGTTGACAAGATGTTCAAGTGGCTTTTGATCCGTCAAAGCACGAAGATTTTTTAGCATTTGCCTAACCCCCGCTTGGGGATTGGTGATACTCGCCACATGTGGGGTGATATACACTTTGGGGTGACTCCAAAACGGACTGGTTTGCGGGAGAGGTTCTTCTTCAAAAACATCCAAAAAAGCACCGGTCAAAATCCCCTGGTCTAACGCCTCGAGTATGTCTGTACTTTTCTGCACTTTTCCACGCGAGGCATTGATTAAAAACGTAGGGGCTGTTAGTTTTTTAAACAAGGACATGGATAACAAGCCGTGGGTTTTTAGGGTATAGGGCACGGTACAAACCAGCACATTACAGTTCGCCAAAAACTCGTCCAATTCGCCTTCGTGAAAGGTGGTGATCCCCGGTAATTTCTTGGGTGAAGGACTGTAACCCACCACCTCAAAGCCCAAGGCGTGAATTTTTTGAGCGGCATCCTGGCCTAAAGTCCCCAATCCCAAAATCCCCACTTTAACCGTGCGTTCCGGAGGGGCATCGTGGTCCCAAATTCTCCGTTGTTGGTCGGCAGTATATTTATCCCATTGGCGGTGGTAGTGTAATAAGGCAAAAAGAATATAATTGGACATCGAAAAAGACAACAAGGGGTCGACTATTCGGCAAATGGGAATTTGCTTGGGCAAATGAGGGTCGCGCATCAGGTGATCGACACCGGCCCCCAACGAATAGATTAAGCGGGCTTGGGTAAAGGGCCGTAGGCTCCCTTGGGGGTGATTCCACAATAGCAAGACCGATACTGCTTCGGGCTGGGGGACCTCGGGGCCTACCTCAAGCGTCACTTCTGGGGCAATCGCTGCAAAGGCCGCTGTCCATTTGACCACCTCGGCC
>Ga0181565_10002502_pt1 | contig 14081 bp, 13 predicted proteins | sample 101ome_16_FD_129661 | JGI IMG/M metagenome (GOLD analysis project Ga0181565, IMG submission 129661) | Coastal salt marsh microbial communities from the Groves Creek Marsh, Skidaway Island, Georgia - 101401AT metaG (megahit assembly) | ecosystem: Environmental > Aquatic > Marine > Intertidal... | reverse complement strand
GGCCATCACAGCGACACCGGTATTTGGTGAAACTGTTAAAATCGGATATATGACAACACTTTCTGGCGGGGCCGGTATTACTGGCACGCAGATGAAACAGGGTGTTGAGCTGGCGATGGATCATATGGAAAATAAGCTGGGCGGGATGGATGCAGAAGTCATTTTCGTAGATGACCAGCGCAAGCCAGATGTGGCCAAACAGCTCGCGAACAGATTATTAAAAAGCGACAGGGTAGATATTGTTGCAGGTGTAATCTGGTCAAATTTGCTAATGGCCATTCATAAGCCGGTTACCCGTTCTGGCAAGCTGTTGATCAGCTCGAATGCTGGCCCATCACCGATCGCCGGTGAAAATTGCCATCAGAATTTCTTTTCGCTTTCCTGGCAGAATGACCAGACGCCAGAGGCGATGGGCAAGCATATGCAGGATGCAGGCGTGAAATCTGTTTATCTGATGGCACCAAATTATCAGGCAGGCAAAGATATGCTGACCGGCTTTAAACGCTATTATACAGGCGAGGTTGTTGCCGAGATTTATACCAAGCTAGGCCAGACAGATTTTCAAGCCGAATTATCTGCCCTTCGTGCCGCCCAGCCTGAAACTACCATGATTTTCCAGCCCGGCGGCATGGGTATCAATTTTGTCAAGCAGTGGAAACAGGCAGGTATGGATTCCGTGAGCAAGCTATATTCTGTCTTTACGGTCGATGCGGTAACCCTGCCAGCCCTTCAAGATGCAGGGCTAGGTATTTTAGGCACACAGACATGGTCTGCGGATATTGATAATCCTATCAATAATAAATTTGTAGCTGACTTTAAGGCAAAATATGGGGGCTATCCTTCTTATTATGCAGCGCAGGCTTATGATACGATGCTGGCGATTGACTATGCGATCGGCAAGGCAGGCAGTAAGGATGCTGATAAAATGGGCGAGATATTGGCGGCTGGTAATATTCCGACAACGCGCGGGAATTTGCAGATGAACAGCAATCATTTCCCCATTCAAAATATTTATCTTCGTGAAACTGTCAAAGATGATGATGGGGTCGTAACCGCCAGAATCGTTGAAACCGTATTTGAAAATCATGCGGATTCATATGCTCAATATTGCTCATTCTAGGCAGTTTTCATGTCCTGTTTCATCGCGTGCATGTGCCAGTTTATAAGGTAAATAAAGCTGGCTTTTACGATTGTTAATGGTCTGGATGGATGACATTTACCTTAATTCTGGAACAGATTTTTAATGGCCTTCAGGCTGGCGTAACCCTGTTTCTGGTTGCCGCAGGGCTAACCCTTATTTTAGGGGTTATGAATTTTGTGTTTCTGGCACATGGCGCACAGGTCATGATAGGGGCTTATGCGGCGGCGGCCATTACCAACGCAACAGGCCAGTTTTTCTTGGGTATTTTACTGGCAGTGCCGGTAACCTTTGCGTCAGGCTATCTTCTGGAAATTCTGATTATTCGCCATCTATATCGGCGAGATCATATGGAACAGGTATTGGCAACCTTCGGGCTTATCCTGTTTTTTAATGAAGCTATCAGAATAGGTTTTGGTCCGGCTGCGCTATTTTCCGACCTGCCGCCTTCATTATCTGGATTTGTTGAAATTCTGCCAGATGTGCCATATCCAGCCTTCAGGCTATGGGTGATTGTTGTCGGGTTGTGCTGTGCGCTGGCTATCGGGCTATTTGTATCACGCACCCGCACAGGTGCAATGCTGCGCGCTGGTGCAGAAAACCCTGAGATGGCGGCTGCGCTTGGGGTTAATATCAAGATGCTTTTCAGGCTGATTTTTGCGGCAGGTGCATGTCTTGCAGGCGTTGCAGGCATGATGATCGGGCCTTTGACAGCAGTTCAGTCAGGCATGGGCGAGCCTTTGTTAATTTTATCGCTGGTGGTGATTATTATTGGCGGTATTGGGTCTGTTCGTGGTGCCTTTATCGCGGCCATTATTGTAGGGCTGGTTGATACGGTGGGTCGGGTGTTTCTACCATCCCTGCTCAGGCTGTTTTTTGATCAGGCTACCGCAGATGGTGCAGGGCCAGCACTCGCATCTATGCTGGTCTATATTCTGATGGCAGTGATTTTGATTTTCAGGCCTACAGGGCTGTTTCCGGCAAAGGGCAGAGGATGAACAAAGCGATTTCAACATTTTTTATGATCGTGCTATCTGGTATCCGCGCGCATAAAATTTTGTGGGTGTTGATTGCAGGCTTTGGCCTGTTTCCGCTTTTTACCCATCTTGCAGATTTGCCTTTCTGGAATGATCTGGCGATGCGGATCATGCTTCTTTCAATCGCTGCCATCGGGCTTAATCTGGTGCTAGGTTATGGCGGCATGGTATCATTTGGCCATGCGGCCTTTATCGGGATTGGCGCGTATTGTGTGGGGATCAGCCAGCATTATGGGCTGATGAATGGCTGGCTTCATATTCTGTTCAGCCTGAGCGCATGCTCGGCTATCGGGCTTGTGATAGGCATTCTGGCACTTCGGACAAGCGGCATCTATTTTATCATGATCACACTTGGATTTGCCCAGATGCTATTTTTTCTATTTGTCTCGCTTGAGGGATTTGGCGGTGATGACGGGATGAGTATTGACAGGGCAGAGTTTGGTTTTATCGATCTGTATGAGCCATTGCGTCTTTATTTTCTGATTTGGGTCGTGTTTGTATGTGTCGGGCTGATGATGATGGTGATTGTCCGTTCACGTTTCGGAGTGACCTTGCAGGCAATAAAAAGCAACGAGACACGCATTGAAGCGATGGGGCTTGTGCCGCTTCATTACAAGCTTGCCAGTTATCTAATTTCAGCGATGATCTGCGGTGTGGCAGGCACGCTATTTGCCAACTGGCAGGAATATGTATCGCCTGACATTATGCACTGGACACGTTCTGGAGAGCTGATGATTATTATCATTCTAGGGGGGCTTGGCACATTGGTTGGTCCGGTACTAGGTGCGATTGCATTTTTACTGCTAGAAGAATTTTTGCCGCTACTACTTGAGGTGATCTGGCCAGCTTATGCTGAAAATTGGATGATTATATTTGGGCCATTACTGGTGCTGGTAGTATTGTTCGGGCGCGGCGGTCTGGTGGGGCTGGCACAGCGTGCAATGGCGAGGGTTAACCGCTCTTTTAATTCGGGCGAAAGACCATGACAGTGCCAGTGCTTGAACTAGCTGGGATTAGCAAATCATTTGGCGCACTTGCGGCTAGCACAGACGTATCGCTCAGTGTTATGTCTGGTGAGATCCATGCGCTGATAGGGCCAAACGGAGCTGGCAAGACAACGCTTATCCAGCAAATTTATGGCGCGCTAGTACCTGATTCAGGTTCGGTGATCTTGAATGGCGAGCAGATTACGTCATTATCTGTACCGGCGCGGGTGAGAAAAGGGATTGGCCGTTCATTCCAGATCAGCAATGTGTTGATGGATTTTACTGTATTTGAAAATGCCATCATTGCCGAACAGGCACGACAGCGTAATAGCTTTAATTTCATTCAGCCAGCCTTTGAAGATGCAAGCTTGCGTGAAGGTGCAGAAATCATTCTGAACAGAGTAGGCTTGCTGGCACGTGCGCATCAGCAAACACGCGCACTTGCACATGGTGAACGGCGTATGCTCGAGCTTGCGTTAGCGCTGGCGGTCTCGCCTTCATTGCTGTTGCTAGACGAGCCTATGGCAGGGGCTGGCATGGAAGAAAGCCAGCAAATGACACAGATTATCGACCAGCTTCGCTCCAAGATGGCGATTTTGCTCATCGAACATGATATGGATGCTGTGTTCAGGCTTGCCGACCGAATCTCGGTTCTGGTAGAGGGGCGCATCATTGCAGTTGGCACACCAGATGAAATTAGCCAGAATCAAGAGGTGAAAACAGCATATCTAGGCGAGGATAGCTGATGATGTTGCAACTTGAAGATGTTGAAGCAGGCTATGGCGCAGGGCAGGTACTGTTCGGGGTATCGCTATCGATTGAGACAGGCAGTGTGGTTTCGCTAATGGGGCGGAACGGAATGGGCAAATCTACTACCGTCCGGACCATTATGGGTCAATTAACGCTTGCTTCGGGTCGTATCATCCGATTTGGTGAGTATCAGCCAGATAAAACACCTTTTGAGATAGCACGCGCTGGTATCGGGCTTGTGCCTGAGGGGCGACAGATATTCTCACAGCTGAGTGTGGCAGAAAATCTAACTACATTCTACCAGCCACCTCATCCTGAACAGCGCACCCATTGGGATTATGAAGGGGTATTGGCATTATTTCCAAGACTTGCAGATCGTCGTCATCATGCTGGCAGTCATCTTTCTGGTGGCGAGCAGCAAATGCTGGCTATTGGGCGGGCATTGATGACCAATCCGAAATTGCTTATTCTGGATGAAGCTACTGAGGGGCTAGCACCGCTTATCCGCGAACAGATATGGAATTGTATTGCTCGACTAAAAGCTGAAGGGCAGTCAATTTTGATCATTGATAAAAATGTAAAGGCAGTTGCGCGGCTGGCTGACCATCATTATGTTCTTGATAAGGGGCGGGTGGTCTGGCACGGGGTATCAGACCAGCTATTATCTGACCCCCAGCTAATATCACAATATCTAGGTGTGTAACCGGAATGTATTTCAAAATATCTTTGCTGTCTGGATGCGCACAAAATCGGAATTCAGACAGATGATTCCTTCATCGCAAGCAAGAATGCTAGGCGTCGCAACAGCTCTGATTACCGTGTCAATCTGGGCCTCATTTCTGATTGGAACTAGATTTGCGGTTAGCGGAGTATTTAGCGTTGAAGAAGTGCTGATCCTTCGCCTGCTGCCGGCTGCGCTAGTGATGACACCTTTGATGATAAAGCTGGGAATATGGCCGCATGGTCAGGGCTGGTTTGGCAGTTTTTCCATTATGTTTGGTGCTAGTGCGGTATTTCCCTATCTTATATCACAGGGGCTATTTTATGCGCCTGCATCTGATGCAGGTGCGCTTGCGCCGGGCATGTTGCCATTCTGGACAGCACTTGCGGCCTTTTTAATCACGGGAGAGAGGCCAGATAAAAAGAGGCAAATAGGGTTGGTGCTGATCTTAACTGGTGCGTTGATGATCGGGCTTTGGCAAAGCCTGTTTGGTGCGCATGATATGGCTTGGAAAGGATATCTGTTTTTCCTTTCTGGTTCGGGATTATGGTCAATCTATTCGGTGATTTACAAGAAAAGCGGCATAAGCCCGGCACATGGGCTTGTTATCGGGCTATTTTGGGGCGCTATTCTGATAGGTCCTGTGATGGTAGCCACTGGCAATGTCACCTTTGCTTTAGCCAGCTGGCAGGATATTGCTATGATGATATTTTTGCAAAGCTTTGTGATCGCTATTGCAGCCATGTTTTTATTTAGCTTTGCGGTGAGCAAGATAGGCGCGCCGCAGACTGCCGCCTTTGGCGCGCTTACCCCTGTGCTTGCATTAATTGGCGGGGTGATGTTTTTAGGTGAAGAAATGACAGTCACTAAAATCATCGGGGTAGGTCTGGTAGCCGTCGGCGTGCTGCTTGCGTCCGGCGTTATGTCCCATCGGCAGGCATAAAGTTAGTGCTAGCCGGGCTTATATTTTGAATCTGGCTGTAATCTTGGGGCATCAAGACCATTTAGTTCTGTGTGTGCATCAAGCATTGCCGAGAAATCTTTGCCACCAAAGCCGCGTGCTCTGGCAAGGCTGAAGGCCTCTCTTGCGGCGGCTGCCATCGGCATGGAAACACGTTGGGTATTTGCCGCATTTACTACCAGACTAAGGTCTTTATGGGCGAGATCAATGGTAAAGCCGGGTGCTGTATCACCATTGAGCACTTTTGCAGGCCAGGCAATTTTCATCTGGCCATTTACCGCCGTTGTGCCAAATAGCACATCAAGCGTGCTATCCAGACCAAGCCCGAACCGTTCAGCCAGTGCCAGCGCTTCTGCATTCATCTGGCAATATGAGATAGCTAGAAAATTATTTACCAGCTTGGTGCGTGTGCCTGCGCCATAGCCGCCACAATGAAAAATGTCGCTTCCCATAATTTCCAGCAATGGCAGAACACGCGCATATCCAGCATCATTTGCCCCCACCATGAACAGCGATTCGCCATTATCAGCATGAGAGGCAAGCCTGCCAACAGGCGCATCTACAAATTCAACACCCCTATCGCTACAAGATGCGGCAACATGATCGGTTGTTTCAGGGCTGACGGTGCTCATATCCATCACAAGCTGACCAGCTTTTGCTGATGCTAGAATAGAATCGCTATCTCCGGCTATCACCTCTTTGACGATTTCAGAATTGGGCAGCATGGTAATAATCACGTCTGATTTTTCTACCACTTCACCCACAGAGCTACATCTTTGCCCTCCATTTTCTACAGCCAGATTTAGCTGTTCTTCTATGACGTCAAAACAGGCAAGCTGATAGCCTTGCTTTAACAAATTTGTTGCCATTGGCAGTCCCATTCTTCCAAGACCAATAAATCCGATTTGTTCCATATCTTTTCCAATCTGTGTTCGATTAGGATAATCCCATCGCTATTATCATAGAAAACTTTAGCTATCACTGGCCAGCATAAATCAAACAGCTATCAAATTTCATTACGCCGTAAGCTGGTCTTCTTTGAGAAATTGCCGCCCTGTGAAAGTTGGTCTAAGCTGGCTAGGTCACATGACGCTGGTGACATAAAGATTGGTAGGACTGGTGATGGTTGAAAACAGCTATGAAGTAATCATTGTGGGGGGCGGCCCTGTTGGTATGGGACTTGCCATCGATCTTGGGCAACGCGGAATAACGGTTGCTGTGATTGAACAATATCACACCCCCCAGCCTGTTCCAAAAGGCCAGAATCTGACCCAGAGAACAGTTGAACATTTTCAGGTCTGGCACTGTGAAGATGAATTGCGTGCCGCCCGCATTACGCCACGTCACCTCGCAAATGGCGGCTATAATTGCTATCGTACCTTGCTAGGGGAGTATTATTATGAATGGCTGCCACGCGAGCAGGTACGCCCATTTTACAACACAGATGTCGAACGTCTGCCGCAATATGAAACTGAAGCTGTATTGCGCAAGCGCGCTGCCAGCCTAGAGGCTGTAACGCTATTTTATGGATATAGTGCAGACGGCCTTACCCAGCATGATGACCATGTTTGTGTCAGCGCCAGCGATAAACAGACAGACCGGCAAATAACGCTTCAGGGCAGATGGCTGGTAGGGTGTGACGGCAGTCATTCTGTTATCAGGGAAGCGGCAGGCATTACCCAGACGCAATCTGACCATGACCGCAAAATGGTGTTGCTGGTCTTTGATTCAGAAGCGCTTCATCAGCTTTTATCGAAATTGCCCGAACGGTCATTTTATAATGCGCTTACTCCAGAATTAGAGGGGTACTGGCAATTTCTTGGCAGGGTGGATTTCGGAAGCAGATGGTTTTTCCACGCGCCTGTTCCTGAGGGCACAACAAAAGATAATTATGATTTTCACAGGCTTTTATATCAGGCAGTTGGTACAGATTTTGATCTGAGCCTAAGCTATGTGGGCTTTTGGAATTTGCGCTTTGCCCATGCTGATTGTTATCGCAATGGCAGGGTATTGATCGCAGGCGATGCCGCCCATAGCCACCCGCCCTATGGCGGCTATGGCATTAATATCGGCTTTGAAGATGCGCGTAATCTTGGCTGGAAGCTGGCAGGCCATATTGAAGGCTGGGCAGGCGAGGGGTTGCTTGCATCCTATGATGAAGAAAGACGTCCTGTTTTTGCTTCTACAGCCTCTGATTTTATTGAGAATTTTATCCGTGAAGATAAGGATTTTCTTGCCTCATATTATCCTGAAAAAGATGAAGCTGCATTTCGCCATGCTTGGAATGGACGAAATCAGGGAGCATCAGAAGTGTTTGCCTATGAGCCACATTATGAAGGTTCATCTGTTCTGGCACCGATGGATAATGCCGCCCCTTCGGCGCGTGGCAACCATATGATGAAGCTTAGAATTGGACATCATATGCCGCCACAATTGCTGACAGATGGGCAGATGAGCTATCAGCATCTTGCCCAAGATGGCTTCACCTTGTTTACAGATAACAGCCAGTCCCAGATTGTACATGCGTTTAAGCAGGCCGCACAGGCAAAAGATATTCCGCTGACCATTATCGGCCTGCTTGGCGAGGATGCAATTTCAGCCTATGAAGCGGATTTTTTTATTGTGCGTCCTGATCAGTTTGTTGCATGGATTGGTGCTGATAAAGATGCAGATGCAATTTTAAGCAGGCTTGCAGGAAAGCCTGTCTAGATATGGAACCCGAAGCGATATTCTATATCAGCCTTGCATTTTTTATTGGCGGGCTTTTAAAAGGGGCAACAGGGGTTGGTGCGCCCTTTGTGTCTGTGCCTGTCATGGCAATGCTGTTTGATGCGCAATTTGCGGTTGCCAGCTTTGTGATCCCAAATATTGTCACCAATATCGTGCAGTTTTTCCAGACCAGAAGGCATATAGCAAGCTGGCCGTTATTATGGAAGTTCGGGCTGGCGGGTGCATTGGGGGCTGGCATGGGCTCATTCGTGCTTGTATCTGTGAGCCAGAACTGGCTGATGATGACCATCTCTGGCTTAATGCTGGTGTTTGTGGGTTGGCGAATGGCAAAGCCGCAATTGCAATTATCTTTATCTGCTGGTCTTGCCAGTGCTGTGCCAGTGGGAATTATTGCTGGCATGTTGCAGGGAGCAACAGGTATTTCTGCGCCTGTATCTATCTCCTATCTCAGTTTGATGAAGCTGGAACGTAACGCCTTTATTGCGACGATTTCTTTTTTCTTTTTTTCGATGGGTCTGGTGCAATTGCCAAGCTTAATCCAGCTGGGGGTAATGACTTCAGAGCTATTCTATTTTAGCTGTTTTGCCATTTTACCATTGCTTTGCGGAATGCCTGTAGGGTCGTTTCTAGCCAAATTTGCCAGTGCCGAGCAATTTAACAGATTATTGCTAATCATCCTGACAGCGCTGGCTATCCGGCTTGCTTTTTCTGCTATTTTCTAGGGTTTGCCCCGAAAGGCTGCCTGTAACAGGCCCAGATAATCTGCAGCAGATGCCGGACGTGGGTTGGTTGCGCTCAGATGATCTGCTTCGGCCCGTCTGGCTATCTGCTCAAAGCTGGCATCATCAACACCTAGTTGTGATAAGGAGGTGGGCAGGCCAAGATTTGTAATTAGCGCGGACAGCCAGTCGGCAGGATTGTCATTTTTGCCAATCCCTAATGCCAGATTTAAAGATGCTTTTTTGTCTGTGATATGGCTGGCATTAAAGGACAGCACATGCGGAAGCAGAACCGCTATCAGCGTGCCATGATGAAGATGAAACTCTCCCAGAGGGGTGGCCATAGCATGAGCGCTTCCCAGCCCTTTTTGTAATACCATGCCGCCCTGTAATGCTCCCATCAGCATTTCTGTTCTGGCCTGAATATCATGACCATCTGAGGTGGCCGTTTCAATATTTCTGGCAATTCTGGCAATACAGTCTAGCGCGATAGCATCTGCAGGCGGATTATAGCGCGGACTTAAAAATGCCTCTATGCCATGTGATAGTGCATCAATGCCAGTAGCCGCAGTCAGGCTGGCAGGCAGGCTAAGTGTCAATGCCGGATCACAGATAATACTATGGGCAACCATCTCAAGGCTGACCGCAACTCGCTTGACCCCATCATGGGTAGTGAGAACACAGGCACGGCCAATTTCAGCACCAGTGCCTGCGGCTGTCGGGATAGCGATATGGGGCAGAACCCGCCTAATATGTTCTGAGCCGCCTATTTTCACATCATAGTCGCTAAAACGCCCGCCCTGACTGGCAATCAGAGCCACCGCTTTTGCCAGATCCATAGGTGAGCCGCCGCCAATGGCAACGAGCCCGTCATGTGAATTACGTTTAAGCTGGATTAGGGCTTCATCAAGATTAGCTTCGGTAGGATTTTCGTCGGTACTATCACATACCGTAAAGGAAATATTTGCTAGATGGCTGGTAAGCTGGTCTAGAATGCCTGCCGCTACAATGCCCTTATCTGTGATGATAAGCGGGCTGGTAATATCTAGCCGCCGCAATTCATTCCCAATAGATGATATTGCGCCAACACCAAAAATCGTCGGCGTGATATAATTAATCAGTTCCATATCAAATAGCCTATCCAACAATGCTGAGGCGGAAAAGCATAGATATTTTCTGCCTGCATTTTAATGTGCCAGCCAATCAGCACGCACTGGCCATGTCATGGTTTCAAGCGTGTCTAGCAATTCTGTGCCAACAAGTTCTTTGCCTTCTGGCTGTCTGGATACATAATGGCAAATGGCATGAAAAAACAGATAGCCAGAAAGCTGTGTGAAATCATGGCCATAGGCTTTGGGATTTTGGCTTTCTTCTATGATGTGCCGTACCTCATGCCAGCGTTTGATACGCTGTTGCAGATGCGGGGTATCGGCGCAAAATGATGTCAGCATTTCAGCAAAACTATCTGCGGCTTTGCCTTGCCCTAATCGCAGGTTGCGTGTGACCATAGAGCGTGCATGGATACCGTTTGCGCCTTCATAAATGGCAGTAATTCTGGCATCGCGCCAAATCTGTTCAATGCCATATTCTTTTAGATAACCATAACCGCCAAATATCTGTATCCCAAGATCGGCAGATTTTATTCCGGCCTCAGAACAGAAAACCTTGCATAGGGGTGTGAGAAAGTCGGCAAGATCAGGGGCGCTATTTTGTGCTAAAATGCCAAGCGTGTAATAGCACATTGCACGACCGCCAACAGCGAGGATTCGCTGTTCATTCAGCATGCGCCTTACATCATCATGCTGATTAAGTCTGGCAGGGCGTTTGTCTTTATCTCGTCCCTGAATTCTTTCGGCCGCATAATCTGCACTTAGCCTGTAGGCATGCTGTGCATGGGCAACCCCCTGAAGGGCAACGTCGATACGCGCATGGTTCATCAGCGTGAACATCACTGCAAGGCCAGCGCCAATCTCGCCTACCAGTTCGGCCTGAGCGCCATCAAATCTCATATGGCAGGTTGGCGAGGCATGGATGCCTAGCTTTTCTTCAAGGCGTAAAATCGATATCTGGTTGGGTGTCCCGTCAATATGTTTAGGCACTGCAAATAGCGACAGGGCGGAAAGTCCCTGCTCGCGCGGCCCAGTTCTGGCAAGCACAAAATGCAGAATAGATTCGCTTAAATCCTGATCACCACCTGAAATAAAGATTTTCTCGCCAGTGATCCGCCACTGCCCATCTGTGTCTGTTGCTGAGCATCGTATGTTGGACAGATCAGAGCCAGCTTCAGGTTCGGTCAGACACATGGTTGATAGCCACCTGCCTTCAGCCATAGGCGGGATCAGCCTGTGTTTTTGATCATCTGTGCCATATCGTTCAAGAATTTCAACCGCACCAGGCACCAGATTGCAGACCATTTGCAGGGCATGGCATGAAGCTGAAAAGATTTCTGAAATGCCAGCTGCGGTCAGCTTGTCTAGCCCCATGCCGCCAAAAGTTTGTGAAACGCTTAAACCTTGCCAGCCACCAGCCGCCAGCATTGCAAAGGCAGGCTTGAATTCATCAGGCATCTTTACCCCTGTTTCGGTTAGCCTGCACCCTGTGGCATCGCCGCCCATATTTAGCGGGGCAATTTCCTGTTCGGCAAATTTGGCAAATTCAGAAATGATTGTAGCTGAAATATCAGCATCAAACATCTCATCTCCCCAGCCTTCAGATAGCAGTTTTTGCGTTCTCAGAATATCGTCTACCGGCGCTTTGAAATCAGCCATTTACCATCACCTTTTTGCTACCTGATGACATATAGGTTCATTTTGACCGCATGTGCCAGACGTGTGCCTGTGCCCACAAATAACAGCTTATTTACCCATTGATAGTCCTGATGCCCTGTTTCTAGTCGGGCATGGGTGCGCATATAATAGCTATCAGGTGCAACAGCCTCGCCTGCGGCCAGCTTTGCCATCACATCAGCAGGGCCATCTCGAAGACCATAATTTATAATTTCAATTACCGCGCCATCGTCGGTTTCAATTGCGTATCGTGTATCAAGCTCTGCCAGCCCGCTATCAAATATTGTCTGCCAGTCAGCACCAATATTCAGCACCTTGCCAGCCAGATAGGGGCCTGTCACCGTGCCGCCAATAATCGGGATGATACGCCTTTTCCCCGCACGTCCTGTGCCCATTTCACGTATCTCGCCTAGCTCGACCGTAAGTTCGGCAAAAAGTTCCAGTGAAGGAAGCGGCGGTGAGAGGGTATCGGTCATCATAATTCCTAACGCTATTGCTGATATCCTAGCAGGCGGGCAGCATTATGTTTTAAAATATCTGGACGGATTTCATCCTTAATCGCAATCTTTTCAAAATCGGCTAGCCATCTGTCAGGGGTAATCATCGGCCAGTCAGAGCCGAAAAGCACCTTTTTCTTCAGGATCGAGTTGCAATAGCGCACTAAAATATCAGGGAAATATTTCGGGCTCCAGCCAGACAGGTCAATATAGACATTTGGCTTATGCTGGGCAACTGCCAGCGCTTCTTCCTGCCATGGGAAAGACGGGTGCGCCATAATGATATTCATATCCGGAAAATCAACCGCAACATCATCCAGATAAAGCGGGTTCGAATATTTAAGCCGCATATTATTGCCGCCACGCATACCAGAACCTACGCCTGTCTGGCCAGTATGAAACAACCCGATCAGCCCTTCTTCAGCAATTGCTTCATAGAGCGGATAGGCCATTGTGTCATTGGGATAAAAACCCTGAAGAGTCGGGTGGAATTTAAAGCCTTTTATACCAAAATCGCGAATAAGGCGTCTGGCCTCACGTACGCCCATTTTTCCCTTCCATGGATCTATCGAGGCAAAGGGGATCAGAATATCATCATGATCTGCGACCAGTTCGGCCACTTCTTCATTTTTATATCGGCGATAGCCTGTCTCACGTTCCGCATCTACCGGAAAAATCACCGCCGCGATTTGCTGTTCTCTGAAATAGGCGGCGGTTTCAGGGATGGTGGGCGGATGTTTCCAGGGGGCTTTAAAATAGGATGCCATCGCTGCCTGCAAATCATCATATCCGTCATCTGCATGCATGCCGCATGGCTCTTCGGCATGGGTGTGAATATCTATCGCACGAATATTTTCAAGGTTAATCATAATGTTTCCCTTTTTCGTTTCAGGCGCTGTTCTATCTGCTGAATCATATCCAGAAGCCGGTTTGTCTCATCTTCAGAAAACCCTGCTAGAAAATCAGCTTCAAGTCTGGCACAGATGTTATCTGCTTTTTCATATAATTGCCTGCCCTTGCTGGTGGCAAATAATGCATATGCACGCCTATCGCCACTCGCCCGCTCGCGTTTAACCAGACCTCTGGCTTCGAATTCATCTACCAGTTGAACCAGATTAGCCTGTTCTATTGCCAATGCCTGTGCAAGTGAAGATTGTTTCAGGCCCGGATAATTCACAATCGCAGCCAAAGCCGCGAATGAGCCAACTTTCAAATCATATGGCTTTAATTCATGCGAAAATTCCATCTGAATTTCATAATAGGCGCGCTTCATATTATAGCCAATATACCGGCGAAGGCGGCTATCTGCATCTTCCTGTGCATCAGATGATGGTGTAACAGCGATGGTCATATCAATCTTTAAATATTCTCTGATTAAGAGTTAATTCTATCTAAAATTCGGGGCACGTTTTTCCAGAAATGCACGTAATCCTTCTTCTGCATCAGGAGTAGTCTGTGACAGGGCAGCGGCGAGTGATTCTGCAAATAGCCCATCTTGAGACGGCATGTTCTGGATACGGTTTATTGCCTGTATCATCAGATAGTTTGACATGGGTGCATTTCTGGCAATTTTTCCTGCCAGCTTTACGGCCAGTTCCATGCCTTCATTTTCTGGAACTGCATAATGTGTCAGCCCCAGCTGAAGCCCTTCTTGGGCAGAGTAGCTTCTAGCGGTAAGCATCATTTCTGTCATTCTGTCTGCACCTAAAATCCGGCCAACCCGAACTGTAGCACCACCGCCAACAAAAATGCCGCG
>Ga0181565_10002490_pt1 | contig 14104 bp, 11 predicted proteins | sample 101ome_16_FD_129661 | JGI IMG/M metagenome (GOLD analysis project Ga0181565, IMG submission 129661) | Coastal salt marsh microbial communities from the Groves Creek Marsh, Skidaway Island, Georgia - 101401AT metaG (megahit assembly) | ecosystem: Environmental > Aquatic > Marine > Intertidal... | reverse complement strand
CTTATGAATAAAGAAAATGTCACGGTGACTATTAACAAGCAGTTTGCCGAAATGTTTACCCGCGTTGAGGCAGGCGATGAAATTGGCATTGTCCCTGTGAGTCCTACTCCGCCGCCACGCCCTTGACACTTTTAAATAGAATTGACAATTTAAGATAAAAAACCTGATGATATGAATAAGATTATGTAATAAAAGGTTATGAAGATGCTCATAATTCCTACTTCGAAAGAGAAGCACGATGATACGTGGGGATAACTCTGGTACTGACGCGGTTAGCCATTTGTTAAAGTTAGGCGAAACACTCTCCACCGAAGCAGACCCCCTCAAGATCCTTCGCCAGCTCCTTTCCGGAGCACTACAGTTAAGCAATGCAGAAGCTGGTACAATTTTCAAAGTCGAAAATAACCTGCTGCATTTCTGGATACGCTCCAGAGATGATGAATTACCTGCGTTCAAATTACCGCTATATAGTCCTGAATCAGGAAAACCGAACATTCAATACGTTTCTGTTTATTCCGCTCTCAGGAATGAAAGCGTAAAAATTGATGATATTTACAATGATGACGGAAATCATGATTTTGATTTGGCAGGCACACGCAAATTTGATGCTGATACGGGCTATCATACAAAATCGATGATCAGCGTCCCAATGACCGCCAGAGACAACAAAGTTATCGGCGTCATGCAAATTGTTAATGCCAAAGACCCGATTACTGGCGAACTTGTTGTATTTGATGATAGTGACATTCAACTTATCAAATCCCTTTCCTCCATGGCCGCCGTAACACTCGAAAGAGATGAACTGATCGGTTCCTTAAAAACATTATTGAATGCATTTACGGAAGTTATTGCCGGCGCCATCGACGCCAAATCACCTTATACCGGCGGGCACTGTAACCGGGTACCTGAAATCGCCAATCTTCTGGCCGAAGCAGCTCAAGAAACCAGCTATAAAAATTTCAGCTTTACAGAAACCCAGTGGGAAGAGTTTCGTCTGGCCGGTAAATTACATGACTGCGGTAAAGTGACGACGCCCGAATATGTTGTTGATAAAGACACCAAATTGTCGACGATTTATAATCGTATCCATGAAGTCAGAATGCGATTCGAAGTCCTGAGACGGGATGCTGAAATCAAATATCACCAATCACTCTTGAATAATCCGAACCAGGAAGCCTTACTCAAACAAAATCTTCAGCAGGAAATAGACAGCCTCAATGAAGATTTTGAGTTTGTTGCATCCTGTAATGTTGGCGGTGAGTTTCTTTCTGACGATGCCATTCATCGTCTCAGTCAAATCGGCGAAAGACAATGGATAAGACATTACGATGATAGAGTAGGACTTTCTTTCATGGATCTCATGCATCTTGAGCATATCCCGAAACAAACACTACCCTGCGAAGAGAAACTGCTCGACGATAAACCGGAACATCTGACTGAATGGATCAATCATTCAGACGTTGACCCTTTGGCTGAACTTCGAGCTAATATGCCAAAGCCTGAATACATGTTTAACAAAGGTGAGCTTTATAATCTTTCCATTCGTCGCGGAACGCTATCAAACGAAGAACGCTTCATCATCAATGATCATATTGTGCAAACCATTGCCATGTTGAAAAAATTACCCTTTCCTGATTACCTCAAACGCATTCCTGAAATTGCCGGCGGCCATCATGAAAAACTTGACGGCACCGGTTATCCGTTAGGACTGGATGAAAATCACCAGGATCTCGATATTCCAGCAAGGATTATGGCGATTGCTGATATATTCGAGGCGTTGACTGCCAGTGACAGACCCTACAAAAAAGCCAAAACGCTCGATGAATCACTCAATATCATGAAGTTCATGGCACAGGACAAGCATATTGATTCCGACCTGTTCAGACTGTTTCTGGAACAAAGAGTCTTTAATATCTACGCCAAAGATAATCTCAATGTCAGTCAGCAGGAACTTGATGCCATTGATATTACCAAATATCTACCGGCCTGAACGAAAACTGCCCGGCTTCCTTCAAAGTCGGGCAGCTCAAAGCCAACAAACTGATAGAATTATTTGCTTTCTTCGGTTTGTGGCAAACGCACACGAATAGACAAATCACGTAACTGTTCAGCCGATACTTCAGAAGGTGCATCGGTCAGCAAACAGGCTGCAGATTGAGTTTTAGGAAAGGCCATCACATCTCGAATCGAGTCAGCGCCTGACATCAGCATGATCAAACGATCCAGGCCAAAGGCCAGACCACCATGTGGAGGACAGCCATAGCGTAAGGCATTGAGCAGGAAGCCAAACTTGTCATTCGCCTCTTCATCACTGATACCCAGCAGCTTCAAGACTTTTTCCTGCAGGGCGCGACTATGAATACGAATAGAACCACCACCCAGCTCAGTGCCGTTAAGCACCATGTCGTAAGCCCGGGACAGACATTTACCCGGATCAGAATCGAGCAGTTCTTCATGCTCAACCAAAGGCGCTGTAAACGGATGATGCAACGCCATCCAGCGGTTTGAGCCTTCATCCCATTCAAACATCGGGAAATCAACAACCCATAATGGCTCCCACTCCGAGGTCATCAGATTTAGATCATGACCAAGTTTCACACGCAACGCACCCAATGCTTCATTGACAATCGAAGCTTTGTCGGCACCAAAGAAAATAAGATCGCCATTTTGAGCACCGGTACGCTCAAGAATGCCATTGATGGCAGCTTCATCAAGGAATTTGACGATAGGTGACTGTAGACCTTCTGCACCCTGAGACATATCGTTGACTTTGATATAAGCCAAACCACGGGCGCCATAAATGCTGACGAACTTGGTATAGTCATCAATAGTGCGTCTTGGAATTTCTCCACCATTAGGCACGCGCAAAGCAGCAATGCGTCCATTTGGATCATTAGCCGGACCGGAGAAAACTTTAAAGTCGACTTCGGTTAGCAGGTCAGCCACATCCACCAGTTCCAATGGACAACGCAGGTCAGGACGGTCACTGCCAAAGCGGCGCATGGCTTCCTGATAAGTCATGACCGGAAACTGTTCAGGTAGCTGCACACCAATCTGGTCTTTGAAAATGTTGCGGATCATCGTCTCGGTCGCACCCATGACATCTTTTTCATCAACAAAAGACATCTCAAGGTCGAGCTGGGTAAATTCAGGCTGACGATCGGCACGTAAATCCTCATCCCGGAAACAGCGAACGATTTGGTAATAACGGTCCATACCGGACATCATTAACAACTGTTTAAACAACTGTGGAGATTGCGGCAAAGCAAAGAAATTGCCGGCATGCGTGCGCGATGGCACCAGATAATCACGAGCACCCTCTGGAGTCGCACGGGTCAACATGGGTGTTTCAATATCCAGAAAGTTCTGTCCTTCCAGGAATTCACGCATAGCGTGAGTCACCTTGGCGCGTAACTGAATGCGTTTTTGCATGACAGGCTTGCGCAAGTCTATATAGCGATAACGCAAACGCAGTTCTTCACTGGTATCTTCATCTTCAACCTGAATAGGCGGTGTATCGGCACGGTTAAGGATTTCCAGTTCACGACCCAGTAATTCTATCTCACCGGTCGATATATTGGAGTTAATGGTGCCTTCGGGACGGCGTCTGACCAGGCCTTTTATACGCAGAACATATTCACTGCGGATCTGTTCTGCCATGGCAAACATATCGGCATTATCCGGATCAAAAACACATTGAACCAGACCATTACGATCACGAAGATCAACAAAAATTACCCCGCCATGATCGCGACGACGGTTAACCCATCCACAAACCACAACTTCCTGATCTATATGTGCCGCATTGACATCACCACAATAATGAGAACGCATGAACCTACCCTGTAACAAAAATTAAAAAAGCCGTGCCACAAGACACGGCTAGAAAACATCGAAATAGTAATTGATTGCCTTAGCAGCTGGAACAACCACCTGAACCGCAACCACCTGAGGACCCGGAAGACCCCGAATCAGCAATATTCTTTTTAGAGCCTGATTTAAAATCGGTTTCATACCATCCGGAACCTTTCAGGCGAAAACCGGCTGCAGAAATCTGTTTTTTCAGAGCTTCCTCACCACAGCCCGGACAAACAGCACTCGGCGTTTCCGCCATTTTGTGCATAATCTCTGTCTCATGACCGCAGGAATCACATTTGTATTCATAAATTGGCATCGCTACCTCTCTGGCTGATTTAACCCAATAACCAATATTCAAGCTGCGGAAGTCTACCACAGCGTTAGCTTATGTGTAGTGCCATTCAATCTCAATCAGACTGGTTTTCTTTACTGACGCGCCTTTCGCGTAACATTTCTCCCTGTTTACGCATGATATGACGAATCAGCAAGTCTCTGTCTTCATCACGCATATAGGTAAAATCAACCCGAATCAGATAACCATCCTGATGTTTTTCACAGTTAATCACCTCGCCAAAAGCCAGCAATCCGGCATTATCCGGTAACAACACAATGCGGATTTCCAGCTTATCGCCGGGCATTCTCTCCTGCTGCATCATTATGGCCATACCACTGGCACTGATATTCACGGCATTGACTGTTGAATTGTTGATACCCAACTGCTCGGACATCACCGCCCGGCCAATCAAATCGATTTTTTTATCCAAACCCTTCAGGTACATCGATAAATCCGGATCAGTACTTTCAATCTTGCGCAGATAGACACTCATTTCAGAGGTAATTGCCGCGAGATCAGAAATCAGGAGAAACTGTTCACTTTGCCCACTGACGACGCGATTTGCAGCTTCCCTGAAGGCTTCTTCATCAACCTTTTCGCAGGTTATGTAAAGATAATCATCAATGCGAAAAAAACGTCTTTTTTCATTCGAATCAGCTTTTTTTATGGGACTCATGAGTTTACCTGTCAGTCTTACTGTGCGCCGGTCAAAGGCGTTTCACCGTCCGGGTCCTGTTCCACACCCTTGATGATATGTAATTCAACACGACGGTTTTTTGCGCGATTTTCGGGAGTATCGTTATCGGCAAGGGGTTTGGTATCAGCATGGCCTTTGACCACAATCCGACCTTCCTCGACATCAGGATTACGCAACAAAGCATGTAAAACAGTCACCGCTCTGGCAGAAGACAATTCCCAGTTGGAGCGGAAGCGGCCGGTGCGAATCGGAATATTATCGGTGTGTCCGGAGACAATGATCTGGCCACTACGGTTAACCAATACCGAAGAGATCTTGTCCATAACTTCAAAAAACTCCGGATCCAGACTGGCACTACCCGAACCAAAAGAACCTTTTTCCTGAATACGAATAATCACCCGGCTCTTGTCCCGTTCAACAGTCACCTGACCATTTTCGATCTCTTCTTTTAAAGCCTCCTGCAATTCAGCAACCTGCTCTTTGGCTTCCTGCTCAAGCTTTTTCAGCAATTCCTGTTGTAACTGTTCTTTTTTCAAATCCGCAGGGTTCTGCTGAGTCTTGTCATATTGATTGGGATCTTTATTTTGATTCGGTACTTCGATGTACTCTTTGGTTGTATCAGTGGTTTGCTGCTGGACCTGCTCGACAATATTTTCCTCAGCAATGGTTGGTGAAAACTCCCGTTTGATCACACTGACACCCATGACAATCTCATTTGCCGGCACTTCACGTTGCACGCCAAAAGCATCTTTCATGGATTCCGCCATTTTCTTGAACTTAACCGCATCGATCGTGGCAAATGACAATAGCAAGACGAAAAAACACATCAGCAGCGACATCAAGTCGGCAAAGGTGGCCAGCCAGGGGGGTAAACCGGCTTTACACTTTGGACATTCTTCTTCGGCCATTGACTTGACTTATTCCTGAGACGGACGCTTGGCGTTTGTCAGATAGGTGGATAATAACTGTTCCAGAACACGCGGATTCATACCTTCCTGAATAGCGGAGATGGTTTCCATGATCAGCCGGTTATTAAGATCTTCAAGCTCGGTAGCACGAGTCAGTTTATCGGCTACCGGCTGGGCAAAAGCATTCGCGATAATGGCACCGTAAAGTGTCGTCAATAACGCCACTGCCATCGCCGGACCAATCGCTGCCGGATCCGACATATTTGAGAGCATCTGTACCAGTCCGACCAGCGTACCGATCATGCCCATCGCCGGGGCCATGGTTGCCATATTGGTGAACATGCGAATGCCATTTTCATGGCGCACCAACATCAGGCGGTTTTCAGATTCGAGCATCTTTTTCACCAGACTCGGATCATGCCCGTCAACACATAATGAGATACCCTTTTTCATAAAATGATTACTGATTTCCTGCCCTTCCAGCGCCAGCAGGCCATTTTTGCGGGCTATATCTGCCATCTGCACGGATTCTTCAATCAACTGCAAAGGATCATCAACTTTATAGAGGAAGGACTTCAGGCCAAGCACAAAAGAGCCGAGAAAATCACCTAGCGTGACCTGTGAAAAGGTCACAAAAAAGGTCCCACCCACAACAATCAAAACAGATGGCACATCAATAAATGGCCCGATTTCACCACCCGTCAAAATTGCGCCGATAATGATACCGAAGGCACCTAAAATACCGATCAGCGTTGTGATATCCAAACTTATCTCCCGAACCTGAGATTAATAAAAGAAATTACTGCCTGCTCACTGACAACCCGGGTATGATGGTTATCAGCCCCCATGAAACCTAACGGTATTCAGGACGACATCTTTAATAATTCGATATTCTACTGCAAAAAATAATGTTTTCAGAGTCCCAATCTGCATCAAAAGCCATTTTAGTTACCGGTTGTTCCACTGGTATTGGTTTGCATGCCATCAAACGTCTGAAAGAGGATAATTTTCAGGTCATTGCCTCGGCAAGAAAACCCGCAGATGTTAATCATTTACGCAACGCCGGCTTTCAGACCGTGCAGATTGACCTGGATGACAGCGCGTCAATTCAAAGCGGCTTTGGGCAGGTCATGCAATTGACCAAAGGCCAACTTTACGGGGTTTTTCATAATGGCGCCTACGGCCAACCCGGCGCAGTAGAGGACTTGAGCCGTGAAGTACTTAGAGCTCAACTGGAGACCAACCTGCTAGGCTGGCATGAGCTTAACAATCTGATCCTGCCGGTGATGCGCCAACAGAATTTTGGCCGCATTGTTTACAACTCTTCGGTTTTAGGGTTTGTCGCTATGGCCTATCGCGGAGCCTATAATTGCAGCAAATTTGCCCTTGAAGGACTGGTGGATACTTTAAGACTGGAATTACACGACACGAATATCAAGCTGTCTTTGATTGAACCCGGCCCGATCAGCAGCGACTTTCGCAAAAATGCTTTTTTAAAATTCCAGCAAAACATTGATGCCGAAAACAGTGTGCATGCAGCAAACTACAAAGCCATGCAGGAAAGACTTGAAAAAGAGGGCCCTGCAGCACCTTTTACCCTGCCACCGGAAGCCGTCTACAAGGCATTGTTGCATGCTTTGACCAGTCGCCGTCCGAAAATACGCTACCGGGTGACTTTTCCTACTTCATTGTTTGCGGTTCTCAAACGTCTGTTCAGTGATCGCATCAATGATAAAATTCTGATCAAGGCGTCCGGTGGCGGCAGCCGCTAACAATCGGCGACGTGCCTGAAGATTGTTTTATTGCTGCTCATACCATTGCATAAATGCTGCAAAACCCATCTTGTCAGCCGCTTCAATCTCAGCTTGTTTACGATGCGACATCTCCACTGACTGCTGTAGCTTTTCGAGGCTACTGCGCGACAAAGGCACCATTGCAAAATAGTTTTTATGCGCTTGCGACATACGATTGGCGAACTGATAAAAACCTTCTCCATGCTCACGCATTTCTGCGAGCATAATTGCCGAGGGTGTCAGCGCCGGATCATTGACCAGCATTTGCATGCCTCTGACTACCGGCACAAACTGTTCCTGCCCGTTAGCCTGATCAAGCAATCGGGCAAGTTTCAGCATGCCTGTAAGAATATCAGTACCCCAGTCTTTTAAAGCCACGTACTCATTATTGCGCTGCAACTTGAGTAATGGTGTTCGTCCTTTATGTGCAACCATCAACAGATTAGCATCTATCTGCTTTCTTTCAGCCAGACTGATCACCGGGCTTTCCACTAACAAACAATAGATAATAAATAATTCAAGAAAATCCAACTGCGCCTTATCAACCCCAAGCGGATGATAAGCATTTACATCCAGAGAACGTAACTCAATATAGGCTATGCCCTTATCTCTCAAGGCATTAACCGGCTTTTCCAAAGACTGCATGACTGCTTTAGGCCTGACTGTTGAATAATATTCATTTTCAATCTGTAAAATATTGGCATTGAGTTGGCGCCATTTGCCATCAACCACAACGCCGATATCCTGCCAGGTTTTGGCCGGCGTGCTGATTGCACAGCGCAGCGCGTCGATATAAGTCTGCAGCGAACTGTAATCAGCCTTAATACCCAGCCCTTCTTCTTTACTATTTTGATAACCGATATCGCCCATCCGCAGAGAAGTCGCATAAGGCTCATAAAAAGTGGATGTATCAAAGACGTCCAGTTCACAGTCACGATCGCCAAAAAAGGATTTACAGACTGCCGGCGAAGCGCCCATCAGATAAGGAATCAACCAGCCAAATCGCTGAATATTACGGATAGCCCCCATGTAATGCTGATCGACAAATTCACGTCGAGTTGACTCACCACCAAACTGATCAAAATACAGATCCCAGAATTTTTCAGGCAGCGAATAATTAAAATGTACCCCGGAAATCACCTGCATGACCCGACCATAGCGGTATCCCAGGCCACGCCGATAAACGGTTTTCATGGTACCTGCATTGGAACTTCCATATCTTGCCAAAGGAATGTTTTTACCACCGTTGAGAATACAGGGCATCGACGTTGCCCAGAGTTTTTCATCCTGCAGACGCTGGTAAACAAAGCTCTGCACATCCTGCAAAAAGCACAATACATCATCAGAATTATCCAAAGGCGGAGTAATAAACTCGCAAAGTGCCTCCGAATAATCCGTGGTAATCCATGGATTCGTTAGAGCTGCGCCAATTTTTTCAGGATGCGGTGTCATTGCAATGCCACCGGTTTGGGCAACCCTAAGACTTTCTTTTTCCAACCCCCGCAAACCATTCAAAAGGTTTTTCGCGCGTTGCTCATGCCCTAACCAGGCAAGACGTTGTTCAAATTGCGTTGTCAATCGGGGATTCCTGTTAAATAGATTGGCGAAGGATAAATCTGTTATGCTTGTCGCGATTCACATTAGAGATCTTATATGGAGATTGGCATGACCGGACAGATTTTTTTCATCCGAAGATTAGCTATTTTATTAAGCCTGATGATATTTCTACTGATCTTATCATCAACCGCCATGGCTGATAACAACCCGACCTCCAGTCAATGGCAGAAGCTCGACAGCAAAAAACTAAAACTACGTTCCCAACATGCCTTGATTGTTGATCAAAGCGGCAATCCGGTTTACGGCAAATCTTCTGATTCAGTTTCTTCGATTGCCTCTATTACCAAAGTCATGACAGCCATGGTCGTGCTCGATGCAAAACTGCCGCTGAACGAAAAAATCACGATCACCAAAGCAGACCGTGACCTGATCCAACAGACTGGTTCAAGACTTAAGTATGGCGCCACCCTAAGCCGCAAAGAGATGTTGCAGCTAGCCTTAATGTCCTCTGAGAATCGTGCCGCTACCGCGCTCGGCCGCACCTTTCCAGGTGGTCTGCAGGGCATTATCAAAGCCATGAACAATAAAGCCAAATCACTTGGCATGAGCACCGCAAGTTTCGCGGACCCGGCTGGTTTGAAACCTGAAAATCAGGCATCTGCCCGGGATTTGTTAAAAATGCTGCAGGCCGCGGATCAATATCCATTGATACAGGAAGCTACCGCAGCAAAAGAATTAACCGTCAAACCCTGGAAAAATCGCGGCACATTACGCTATGTGAATACCAACAGACTGGTTAAAAACAAAAAATGGGATATCGCATTAAGCAAAACCGGCTATATCAACGAAGCCGGTCGCTGTTTGATCATGAAAACGGAGATTGTCGGTGAGCCGATGTATATCGTATTGCTGAACAGTTTCGGCAAACTAACACCTTTCGGAGATGCCAATCGTATTCGCAAATGGATTGAATCAGGCATAAGCTCGAGCTAAGACGAATCTTAATTCAGCATCTGCTTAACGATTTTGCGCCGTCTGGTAATTTGACTGCTTGATAAAGTCAGCCAGAATCCTTGCGGTTTCTTTAAGCATGACGCTCTGTAGTGCTTTTTCATCTTCTTCATCAAGCTTATCCTGCTCGTCTTCACTAACATCGTCACTAATCACGTCCATACCGAGGGAAGTACGGAATTTGTTACGATTCTCCAGTCTCAACTGTTCACGTTTATCCCAGGATTTCTTACGTTCAGCTTCATTGAGACTGACAATTTTTTCTTTACGGATCGTGTCCAGCAAAGCTTCCTGCGCCTCCAGAAACTGAAAACCCGGATCTTTGGCAATACGTTGCTGATGATTTTCGATCAGGGGTTTGATATTCATCAGGTCACCAATATCATAACTCAGAGGATCAATACTGACCCAGGGTAAAGCATTTTCCAGTGAACGTTCACCATGATCCGAGATCCATTTAGCGGTCGGAAACACAATATCGGGCACCACACCCTTATGCTGGGTAGAACCACCGTTGACTCTGAAAAACTGAGCCATAGTCAACCGTAAACGACCGAGGTTTTCATCGGATTTAATCATGCGCGCCAGGTCTATCAAAGTCTGTACCGTGCCTTTACCAAAAGTCGGTTCACCGATAACAATGCCGCGATTGTAGTCCTGTATCGCGCCGGCGAAGATTTCAGAAGCAGATGCACTGTTACGATTGACCAGAACAGCTAACGGCCCGGAGTAATAAACAGCGTCATCTTCATCTTCTTCAATACTCAGATCGCCTCCACTTTCACGCACTTGAACCACCGGACCTTCTTCGATAAACAAGCCCGTCAGCTCTGTCGCCTCAGTCAGAGATCCGCCGCCATTGTTGCGCAGATCAATAACGATACCATTGACTTTTTTAGCGGTTAAATCAGCAATCAGTTTTTTGACATCACGGGTCGTGCTACGAAAATCCGAATCACCCCGGCTCTGTCCATCAAAATCACGATAAAAGGCCGGCACTTCAATCACACCAATACGGGTATCGCCAAGTCCATCGAGGTTTTCCAGCAATTCACTTTTAGCAGCCTGATCTTCAAGTTTGATTTCGTCACGAACAATCACTACTTCGCGCGGCGGCGCATCCTGACCGCTGTTTTTACCGACGATTTGCAAACGCACGATACTGCCTTTGGAACCGCGGATTTGATCGACCACGTCGGACAGACTCCAGCCAACCACATCCTGCATGTCACCATCGATATCCTGACCTACCCCGGTAATGCGATCGCCGGCTTTGAGCAAGCCGGATTTTTCCGCCGGGCCACCCGCAATAATGCTCTGGATTTTGGTAAATTCATTTTCAGACGTCAGTACCGCGCCAATACCTTCAAGCGAAAGACGCATGTTGATATCAAAATTTTCTGACGCGCGCGCCGACATGTAAGCTGTGTGTGGCTCGACAACCAGGGTGTAGGCATTGATAAAAAGCTGAAAAACATCATCCGGATGCAACTGACGGGTACGACGGGCAATGCCTTCGTAACGCTGTCTGAGAGTTTTGACGATCTCCTCGTGTTTTTTGCCGGAGAGTTTCAAGGTCAAATAGTCATTTTTGACTCGTTTACGCCAGATATCGTCCAACTCCTGATGCGTTTCAGCCCAGGAGGCTTTTTCGCGATCGAACAGGTAGGTTTCAGCCACCGAAAAATCCATCGGTTGCTCCAGCTGATTCAGCGCAAACTCAATACGCGACTCTACCTTGGTGCGGAATTTTCTGAAAATATCAAAGGCGATTTGAGGTTTACCGCCTTTTAGCGCTTCATCCAGGCTATATCGATAATCATCAAAAATTAGAATGTCTTTGAGCAGGAAAAAATGCCGGTTAGGGTCAAGATTTTCGATGTAACGATCGAGCATTTTTGCCGAGGTTTCATCGTCAATTTCAGTATGCAGATAATGAAAGCGTTTCATCACCTGAGCGACGATAATACTGGCACTGCGGTGATTATCTGTTGCTTTCAGGTCTTCGAGAGATACTTCGTTAGGTTTGGACAAAACGCCAGACGACAATAATGTCAGAACCAGCAAACCGCTAAAGCGCGCCACAAATCGCATTCCAGAACACCTTTGATAACTAATTGTTTTGATAATAATCAGGCAAGAATACACAAAACTCGCGCATTTTGCTCTTTGAAAAAACCTGATTATCTTTCATCCGGCTTTAATGACTGCAAATTTACTACCCGGTTCCTGCAGACAGCGATTAAAATGCCCAAATGGATTACTGCGACTCAGATCGACGCTTCGGTGGACTTGCCCGCCTTTACGGCAGGGCCGCACTGCAACGCTTCAAAGATGCCCACGTCTGTGTCATTGGAATAGGCGGTGTCGGCTCCTGGGCTGTAGAGGCTCTGGCTCGCAGTGCAATTGGAAAACTGACACTAATTGACATGGACCATGTTGCCGAATCCAACATCAATCGTCAGCTACCCGCTATGACTGAAAATCTCGGCAAAAGTAAAATCGTTGTCATGGCAGATCGCTGTATGGCAATCAATCCCGACTGCGAAGTCCAATTGATTGATGATTACATCGAGGCTCAAAACCTGCCTGAATATATTTCAAATCAATTCGACTATGTGATTGACTGCATTGATAATTTTCGCACCAAAGCAGCGCTCGCCGACTATTGCAAACAACAGCATATCGCTCTGATCACGATTGGCGGTGCCGGTGGTCGAATCGATCCGACCTGCATAAAAAACACGGATTTGTCGCGCAGTGAACAGGACCCGCTACTGGCAAAAACACGTGCGTTATTACGCCAGGATTATGGTTTTTCGCGCAATCCCAAAAAAAAATTCGGTATCGATTCTGTCTGGTCAGAAGAACAGATGCGTTATCCAACGGCTGATGGCGGCACCAGCCTGCAGAAACCGGCAACCCGTAACACCTCATCGCTGAATTGTGGCGGACTGGGTTCCTCGATGCCGGTCATCAGTAGCTTTGCGCAGAGAGCCGTCGCTCATGTGCTGCGCAAGCTATCTAACGGCACATAACTTTTTCTTAATTCAAAAATTGGCTTGAGAAGATTATCATCCGTTCCAAATTACCTATTTCTTCATCTTATCCAGCAGTACGGACTTAACATGAACATCATAAACAAACTTAACGGCGAAACTATCTGGTCAACGGATGCAGACAGTCTTGCAGGCATGGACCTCAACGAAGCTAACTTGGCCAATGCCGATCTGTCTAATCAGGATTTACGTGGCGCCGATTTACGTTTTGCCGATCTGACCGGCGCCAATCTGAACAATGCCGATTTAAGCGGTGCCGATCTGCGTGGCGCGCATATTTGCGATGCGGATTTAAGTGGCGCCAATTTGACTGCGGTTATCGCCGGCAGTGACCGCGCAGCAGAAGCAGCTACTTTATGTAACAGCAATTTGAACGCCGCTAAAATCGACCAGGCCGATATGCGTAATGTTGATTTTAACCAGGCGAATATGCAGGAAACTCAATGCCATGACAGCGATTTTTCCGATGCCAATATGAATGCCGCAAAACTGTCACATGCCAAACTGATCCACTGCATGCTGACCAACACCTATCTGCGCAATGCTGATCTCAGTCACACTGACTTATCCGGCAGCCATTTGAACGAAGCCAATCTGGTTGAAGCTATTCTTGACTATGCCAACCTGGCCAATGACGAAAACAATCATTCTACTATTCTTGCCAGAACTCATCTGCGCGAAGCGAGCATGATTGAAGCTAATCTGCAGGGTTCTGTGATGCGCATGGCTGACTTGCGGGGCGCAAATTTACGCGGCGCCAACTTCAGTGGCGCTCTGGTGGGCGGCGCTGTAATCCGTGCAGCCAATGTCACCGATGCGGACTTTGCCGGCGTTAATCTCGATACCGCTACTGTGGTTCATAGTAATTTTTCTCAGGCGAAAAATGT
>Ga0181565_10002483_pt1 | contig 14116 bp, 15 predicted proteins | sample 101ome_16_FD_129661 | JGI IMG/M metagenome (GOLD analysis project Ga0181565, IMG submission 129661) | Coastal salt marsh microbial communities from the Groves Creek Marsh, Skidaway Island, Georgia - 101401AT metaG (megahit assembly) | ecosystem: Environmental > Aquatic > Marine > Intertidal... | reverse complement strand
AGCCGGTCTAGCGTACAAGATACAGCAGTGGGGAGAGTCACGCGTACTTCATGATATGTCAGTAAAAGCTGCTAACGTCTGTGATGGTGGCGGGGTATCCAGAATCCTAATGGAAATGTGTAAGGTAGATAAGTCTCTGTTAGCTATACGTCGTGCAGAGGCCGCTGACGAGAGTTTGTTGTTAAGTTGGGCGAACGATCCGCTGACACGTAAAAACGCATTTAATCAGGAACCGATTAGTTTACAGCAGCATACCGATTGGTTCGGGGGTAAAATGAAGCAGGTGGCAACTTGCCATATCTATATTGTTAGCTTGCCCAATGGTGATGACATCGGCCAGGTTAGATTTGAAAAAGAGCATCATCAATGGGTTATTGATTACTCTATGGATGCTATGTTCAGAGGTAAAGGGCTGGGCGTGTCTTTACTTTCACGCGCGCTTTCTACGCTAGCCGAACATCATTCAAATGAGCAAGTTGTCGGCCACGTTAAATTATCTAATCTTGCATCAACGAATATTTTTATACGATGTGCGTTTACCAAACAGTCAGAAAACGAGAATGGAACTGTAACTTTCGTAAGGAAAATTTGAGTTTATAAAGATGACCAGCGTTATTATTTGTAGCCATCACGAGCGCAACGCCCTGCTTGTCCCAACCATTCAAGATCTGGACAGGACTATAGAAGTTGCGCATGTCACTTCCCCAAAAGAGTTGACTCTGGACTATTTAGAGACTAGGTCTCCTGATTGGATCTTTTTCCCACATTGGTCTTGGAAAGTGCCTGAAACTATTTTTTCAAAATATCGCTGTGTTATTTTTCACATGACAGACTTGCCATTCGGGCGAGGTGGAACCCCTTTGCAAAATTTAATTGTCAGAGGTTTCAAAGAAACAAAAATCTGTGCTTTGGAATGTGAAGAGGGGATTGATACTGGACCCATCTACTGCCGCCGAGACTTGTCCTTAGAGGGAAGCGCGGAAGAAATCCTAAACAGAGCCAATTCCACTATAGCTGAAATGATATCAGACATTATTTCAACAACTCCAACCCCTGTTGCGCAAAGGGGGGAAGTTGTACATTTTGATCGGCGGACTCCAGACCAAAGTAACTTAGAAGAGCTGTGTGACCTAGACTCGATTTATGATCACATACGAATGCTAGATGCGAAGGGATATCCTAATGCCTATCTCTCAACAGCTCATCATACTTATTACTTTACCGATGTTCGCTGGGCTGCAGGTGAGCTAGTTGCAGAGGTGCGTATAGTCAAGAGAAGTAAGCCATGAATCATTCGGTAGCAGTGATCGCAGCGCATCCAGATGATGAAGTTCTTGGATGTGGCGGCACGATAGCAAAATGGGCAAACGAAGGTTGTGATGTAAACATCTTGTTAATGACTTCTGGAGAGGGTTCTCGGCAAGGCAAGATCGGCAGGGACTTAGAGTGCGCCGAGCAAGCGCGGCTCAGTGCCGCTGAGCGTAGTGCCGATTTTCTCAACTCTCGATCGGTCACGACGCTAGATTTCCCAGATAATAGGATGTCGGACTCCAGCATACTAGAGGTTGTCCAAGCAATTGAGGCTTTCATCGATAAGCATCGCCCAAGGATTGTGCTTACCCATCATGCGGGTGATGTAAATGTCGATCATCGAATAACACATGACGCCGTTCTCGCGGCTTGCAGGCCTCAGCCTGGGTTCTGTGTACAAGAACTACTCTTTTTTGAGGTCGCTTCTTCCACAGAGTGGAACACTCCTGCGTCACGACAAGTGTTTTCACCAACTTACTTTTGCGATATCTCTGATACCTTGAAAGCTAAACTGACCGCATTAGATTTCTATAAAGAGGAGATGAGACCATTTCCTCACCCAAGGTCCATAGATGGCGTCAAGGCCTTAGCAAATTGGCGTGGCTGCTCTATCGGCGTTAGCTCGGCCGAAGCTTTTATGGTGGGGAGAATAATCAGATAGGCCTCTCGATGAAACGAGGCCATTTGCCCCCCTGAGGTTACTAACTTGTGAGAGAGCTCTCGCTTCAAAAAATCGTACGCTAGCAGACAAGGAGATAAGATGATACGGATAGGAAAACATACCATAGGGCTCGGGCATCCACCTTTTGTGATCGCAGAGATGTCTGGAAATCACAATCAGTCTCTAGAAAGGGCCCTGGAAATTGTCGATGCTGCGGCAGCGTGCGGCGCGCATGCTCTGAAGATTCAAACATACACGCCAGACACAATGACCATCGACTTGAATGAGGGAGAGTTCCGAATTGAAGATCCAACAAGTCTGTGGACCGGGCGTTCACTATACGACTTATATGGTGAGGCACATACTCCGTGGGATTGGCATCAAGCGATATTTGACAGAGCGCGCCAAAAAAATATGATCCCGTTTAGCACCCCGTTCGACCATACAGCAGTAGAATTTTTAGAGTCTCTAGAATCTGATCTCTACAAAATAGCTTCATTTGAAAATACTGACCTGCCGCTTATTAAGCGGGTTGCGGAGACAGGAAAGCCTGTAATTATCTCAACGGGAATGATGACCCTTGCTGAAATGGAGGAGACCGTTGCAACTGTAAAAGAAGCTGGATGCAAAAGCCTAATAATTCTTAAGTGTACTAGCACCTATCCGGCGACTCCCGAGGGAACAAACTTGAAGACCATTCCAACTATGAGAGATATTTTTGACTGCGAAGTTGGATTGTCTGACCACACTATGGGCATTGGTGCCGCGATCGCAAGCATACCTTTGGGTGCAACAGTCATTGAAAAGCACTTTACTTTGGATAGAAGTGACGGTGGTGTCGACAGCACTTTTTCTTTAGAGCCTGATTAGATGGCATCGCTCGTTCTTGAATCCGAGAGAGCTGTTAAGGCGCTTGGGGCAGTGGTATTTGGGCCTAGTGAGAAAGAGGCTCGATCACTGCAATTCCGCCGTTCGCTATATATCGTAAAGGATATAAAAGCTGGCGACCAAATTACCGCGGCAAACATGCGAGCGATAAGGCCGGGTCATGGGTTGTCGCCAAAATATTACGATAATGTTATGGGCAGAGTAGTAAAGCGCGATGCAAAAAGGGGCACGGCGGTTTCTTGGGATCTATTAGCGTAAGTTGGGGAGTGACTCATGGAGGATAAACGCAAGGCTCTTTGGAGAAGGTTGGGTAGGCTACCTTTCTCATTTGCGATCGCAACCTGAAACCTTGGCCCTCGCAGATCACATACCTACGTCAGCAGTCACCTCATCCACTGCGTAAAAAATAAAGTATTGCGGAACTAAATTATCTAAAAGACGGAACGCATGGATATCCTGACCAAATCTATTTTCATGTTTACCCGGCTTTCTTCGTTAGCAAGTAAACCATTTTTATTGGTGCTAATGACTCAAGATGATGCGGTTCAAGCCGATGTCTTGGCTCTAATTTTTTCTGCTGTGGCGTCATCATTTGTAATCCTAAGCAACAACAATCATCGAGATTATTATTCCGGATTCCTAAATGAAGAGACGTTAGTAGAAAATCATCGATTTCTTTACTACGTAAAGACACAGTTACTTCATACATTTATCTTTTTTCCATTTGTTATCTTAGTCAGCATATACTGGGCGAATTTTTCAATATTAATTGCCTGCTCAATATGTATTTTTGTGCTGCTAGAGAAATTTTTTGACGAAGAGATGAGGCTTTTAATATATCGTAAAAAATTTAAACGATGGTGTCTTGCTCTCTCACTGAAGCTTCTTTTCCCTTTCTGCGCCTACCTTGCAATCAGTTATATTTATTCATTTCATTCATACTATTTATATTTTATTTTATCTTTAGCATCTTTCTCTGCTTATATCTGTTTTTCGGTCGGGCCGAGATTCCTCTTTTTAGTTGTCAAGGGGATTTTAAAATTGAAAGAGTATGACTTCGCAAAATATTTAAAGGATTATAAGGCTAGGTACTTTTCCTATCATTTGTGGGCGTTCCTAAGCGCTAACGTTATTCTGATCGATAGACTGTTTATAGCTAGGGTTGGGAGCGTAGGTGAGCTTTCGACATATACCTCGGTAGCTATGTTGTCGAACAGTGTTCTTGTCATGCATCGTGTAATTTTTGTTGAGGAACGACGGCACACTTTGGTGGATGTGCAGTCTTTAAAGCAGACCGTGCATCACATAAAAAACTGGACATATCCACTTTTATTGGTCTTCTTAGTTTTTTTAGGTTTTTTGATACTTTCGACGTTAAATCTTCTTGATATGCCTGGCAATTATTGGCTTGTCTCGGCATTGCTTGCTGCAGGGTACTTGAACTCAGTGTCAAGTATTTTGTTAGAGTGGTGTTTTTGGCATGGGAAAATTTTAACGTTATGTTTAGTTGATTGTTGTATGTTACTCATGGGAGCTTTAACAATGGCAATGATGACAAATTACGTCGAGATCGCTACCGTACTAACAGTAATGCTAGCAGGTAGATTGTGTGTATTGTTGCTCTATTCTGCTAACGTCAAGGAAACTGCTAGTCATGTTTAGTGTCATCATTCCTATGTATAACGCCGCAGATTATGTATTGGAAACCCTACAGTCAATTTCCTGTCAATCATTCGAAAAATTTGAGGTGATTATTGTTGATGACCGGTCCACCGATGATTCATACAATATAGTTAAGCAGTTTATAACAGGCGACGAAAGATTCAGTTTGTATCGGTTAGAGGTAAATTCGGGTGGGCCTGCCAGACCAAGAAACTTCGCAATTGAACGTGCGCAATATGATTATGTCTTGTTTTGTGACAGCGACGATTTATGGCACAGAGATAAATTGGCTGTGACGCGGCAGTTTCTTAAGTCTGCTGAGATTCTTGGAATAGACTTTTGCATAATTGGATGCAGATTCAAGTCGTTTTCTAGTGGTAATGAAATGCCACGACTTGATAGGCCGCTTAGTGGTTTGGGCAAGTTCGCGACCTTAGATCGAGAAGCCTTTCGTTATCGAAACCAACTCGGCAACTCTGGTGTTCTTGCTCGGAGGTCAGATATTGTGCGGGTTGGGGGATTAAATGAGGATCCTCAACTCGTTGCTGTTGAGGATTATGACTTGTGGATCAGGATTATTACCGCAACAAAACGACCGGCGCTCAAGTTGCAAGCGAGGTTAGTGCATTACCGTGTAATCGCAACATCGATTTCGGCGAATAAGAAGTCTATGTACGAAAAGGCAGTCAATGTTCAGCGCGCTCACTTTCTGAAAAGTACATCGAGGCCGCAAAGGATATTAGATGGTGCAAGGTATGCGATTGGTGCCGTTTGGGAACGTTTAGACCGGATGTGACGCTGATAGATGAAGATTTTGACTCACGTAAATTATTTTTTGTTTAAATGCCGAAGTTTTTTTGGTGGTTGGCGCGACGGTCGTACGGTTGATGGTAATTCATGCCTTGAAGAGCTCGGTGAGCATGGATATGTGCTGATTCCTGATTTCATTAGCTCCGCTACAGCTGACCAGTGGCGCGAGGAGCTCCTGTGTATCTATGCCGACAAATCAAGGGACATTGTGTCGGTAGCGTCAAATGGAGCAGATTCGCGAATATTTGGTGTTGATAGGATTTCGGATAAGTTTAACTTCTTTTCGAAAAATTTTGAAATTGAAAAGCTTTTTTCGGAATACGTTGGTGCACCCGTGGAGTCCTCATTCACAATGTCGGGTCGAATTTTGGCGGCGGAAGATAACTTGGGATCTGGTGACGGGTGGCACAGGGATAGCTTTCAAATTCAGGTCAAAAGCTTTTTATTTCTCACCGATGTGACTATTGACAATGGACCCCTGCAGGTTATACCCGGAACTCACAATCTCTCGTCGATACGTCGCATGATAAGTCTGGGGTTAATGGGTTGGACACAGCACCGTTACGAAGACAAGTCCATTAACCAATATTTAGCGGCGACGAATTCAAAGGTCCAGCCTTTGATTTGTAGTAAAGGAACTTTGGCTCTGGTCGATACTCGAATACTTCATCGAGGTCGACCATTGGATTCTGGCGAGAGGGTGGCGTTAACGAACTACTTATTTATGCGAGGAGCTGAGGCGCGTCGTAAGGCAAAGTATTTTAGCGATGTTTTGAAAGTCGATGCATAAAATCGAACCTGCTCGTTTTGCAGCATTTGTGATTTACAGTAGTTATTGCGGCGCATTTTATGCGCTCCCTTTTATTTTTTATTTGACACTTGGAACCCCTTTGGAGAAAGAGTTCGTCTGGCGCCCGAGCTACGAATTGGGTATTGTATTTGCGGCTTTCTCTGTATATTTTTTTTGGTTGTTATGCAAATTTAATGTTCCAATATTGATATTATCACGTAGGAATTTCAAACTAAATTACCTGCGAAAGATTTACGTTTTTTTGTTTTTTATTCTTTCAACGATATTTTTGTTGGTATCGGTAAGCATTTATGACGACGTTGGGATTAATTTTCGGCATTCAGGGCAAGAACTTAATTCACTTGGTGGAAAGGGCTTTCTTCATTTGCTGCTAAATGAGTTTTTATTCGTTTATGTCGTTAGCGCTATTAGCTACATTAATGCAGTGAAAAATTCAGCAGTCCATATTTTCTTTCTTAAGATGTCGGGGTTGGTTTGCTTTGTTGGGTTTACAATAACACTGCAAACTGCAATGGGGTTTATTTATTGCTTGGCTTCAATTCAATTAGTTTTTACACGACATAAGGATTTTGGTTTTACCCCGATCCAAGTAGGTCGGTTGCTGAAGGAGGCAGGGTTTGTTTCAGTATTTATACTCTTACCCATGGTGCTTTTAGGTAGTGCTAACAAGTATGAGGGTGGCATAACTTATTTTCTCGGTACTTTTAGTGGGGCATTTGATGTCATTTCTTATCTTTTAGAACGTTTTTCTTACCGATTGGGTTTTCATTTTTACTCATTATCAGAGTTAGTTACTAATTCGTATTTGGACCTAGAGAAGCAGATCCTTGCGATTTCAGAACAAGCAAAACTGATTTTATATCGAGCGTCGCTTCTTACGGGTGGATCGTACGAGAGACCGGAGCTGGGTTCAGTGGCGAGAATCAATTTTGTTTCAATGAATGGTGGTTATGCTGACAGAACGGGTACAACTCCGTCTTTACTCGGGAGTCTGTTCTTTCTGCCTGGTGGTATTTTGATGTTCCCAATATTCATGTATGCGTGCTATAGCGTCGTATATCGCACCGCAATTGTGGCTATGACGCACAATACCGGGTCGTTGGGAATTCTTTATTCAATCGTAATCATATCGGCTATACTAGATTCGCTTCTGGATACGTTAAACCCGTTTTCATCTGGTTTTGTTTCAATTGTTGCTCTCGTGCTGTTTGCGCATTTTGTCAAAAGAAGCCGTCGCGAGAGTTAACAATGAGTGTTTTCCGGGCTTTTCGGGTTGGTGTTGTGGTTCGCGAGTTCGAGGAGCAGAGAGCATCTCTAGGAGCACTAAAATATATTAGTCCTGTAAATCCTCGATTTCTCGAATTGCTTTTAAGACTGCTACCTCCGAGGGTCGTTTATTTTTCTTTCATTACGCTTAGAGTTTTTCAGACTAGTTTTGAGAGGTTTAGGGTTCCACCTGATGCTCGCGTAGGACTTTTTTTTGATAACTCATTTCATTCGAAGAGGAAGTTTCGTGACTTGGCCTCAATATTTTCCGAGGACTTTGTTAAAGCTTCCCTTTATAAAGGTATACCGCGCATTTCATTAGTTTTTCGATCCGTCGTTTTCTCTAGGCGGCTTTCTAGGGCGCACAGCAGGGACTTTAATGATCTTCTCGTTTGTATGCAGGTGACGACAGCAATCACTTATTATTTTATTTTTCGTAAGGCGCGAAAAGATCTTAAGGATCTCTCCTTTGTCGCGTTAGCAAATGATCACTCCCCGGCACCGGTGGCGCTTGCGTCGATCGCAACATCCTGTGGAATTAAAACAATTTGTCTTCAGCATGCTCCGGTCAGCTCAATCTTCCCACGATGCAGAATGAGCTACTTCGTTATCGATAACCTTGAGACGCTCTCGATTTACAAGCAGAAGGCTACAAATACGAAATTTTTTGTGCACACGCTAAACTATGTTGACAAGAAAAAAAGCTTTTTTCGTGGGGACGTTGTTGCAGTGGCCTTCAACGAATTGATCGATCTCGCTGTTGTTCAAAAAGTATGTAAAAGCTTGGCGTCACAGTTTGTGGAGGTCGAGGTGAAGTTCCACCCCTCTACTGACCCTAATCAACAAGTCAGATTTATGAAATCGATTCCCGGCAACTGTAAAGTAGTACCGTCTACCGAAAAAATTAGTGCAAGGAGCGTAATTTGTACTCTCAGTGGCGTTGTAGTTGAGCTTTGCATGATGGGTCATAAAGTAAGTCTACTAGATACAGGCGAGAGCTTTGACATGGATTACTATGGATTTTTGTCCGTTGGTAATGTTGACTTGGTAAATCTGCAAGACATTAACTCTTTTGAAATTCGAACTAGAGCCCATCGAGAATCCTCGGCTAGAAGTTTTAATCCCAGATATGACTTGCAAGGAGTGACTACCGTCCATGAACTCAGTAACTTCTAAAATATTGGTGACCGGTTCGTCTGGCTTTATTGGGCAGAGACTGCTTCATATGTATGGTCTCTGTGGATTACATGCCATAAAAACCACGAGAGATCGTGAGGAGGTGGATGAAAGTACGATTTTTTTGGACTTGTCTTCGGATGAACCAATACCCCTCTCAGGCTTTGATACCGTGGTGCACCTAGCTGGAGTAGCTCACAGGAAGCACAAGCTGGATAATGAATTTCACGAGATAAATTTTAAAGCCACAGAACGCTTCGTCTCCGCCTGTGCGGATGCAGGAGTGAAGCAATTTATCTTTCTCAGCTCTATTGGCGTAAATGGTACTTATAATGAAGTTGCTTTTACAGAGACCGACGAACCAGCTCCCAAGGGTGAATATGCTATATCTAAACTAAATGCAGAGAATTCGATAGAGCGCGTATGTAATAATAGCAATATGAGCTTCATTTTGATCAGGCCACCTCTTGTTTATGGCCCCGGCGCGCCAGGTAATATATCGTCGCTCGTCAAAGCGATGAAAATGTTGATTCCTATGCCGTTTGGGTGGGTGAAGAATCGTAGACATTTCTGTCATCTAGATAACCTTACATCTTTCATCTTGGAGTGCACTGGGGCTGGGGATAATAAGAAGATCAATAACCAAGTTTTTCTTATAAGCGACGATTGCGCTATGACCACACCGCAATTTATTCGAGCAATTGGTTTAATGCACAAACAACGGCCGGTTTTACTTGGATTTCCAGTTGCGCTGCTGTTTTTCGCGCTGGCCGCGGTGTCACGAGGACTAGTTGAAAGTTTGTTGTTGGATCTTCAGGTGTCAAACGAAAAGGCAAAAAAGCTAACCGGATGGCGACCTCTCTGCTAACAGTAGGTAGATCAATGCAGCATAGGCGGCGCCTAACAAAAGTAAATGAGGGTTTCTGCAGGTGAAGTATTACATTTGTAATTCTCTGAACGGCTTGTCTTGACTTAGGATTTGCTCCATTCTTTATTTCGTTTGGGGATTGTCTTGCCGCTTTAGTTAGTCGCATCCGTAGCAAAGTCTAAAGCCAATATCGAGATGGATGATGGTAAAAGTGAGCAATGACTTAAACACTCAATCACTGTGTTATGGCGCTGGTACGTACAATTAGATCCGCACATCACTTCGAAGCGTGTGATACGCGGGCAAGGTTGGCACTATACCTGCCTAGGTGCTGAACGCAGCTAATTGTGAAAGAATTTTCCTAAAGGCTGTGGGGGTTAATTGGAATGAATATTTTAAGCTTAATTGGCAGAGATAGCCTTTTGTTTGAGGATGATGTCTTTCGATTGGAAGCTGATCTTAAAAAAACAATTTCTAAGAGCGGGTTTCTAGTCATTGGTGGTGCGGGTTCTATTGGGCAGGCGGTTGTTACAGAAATTTTCAAACGCAACCCAAAGACGCTTCATGTCGTCGATTTGTCGGAAAATAATATGGTCGAGCTTGTCAGGAGTTTACGAAGCTCGATCGGCTATGGTGCTGGTGATTTCCAAACGTTTGCTCTTGATTGTGGGTCCGCCGAATTTTCTGCAATGTTTTCCGCTTATGCGAACAAGTACGACTACATTTTGAATTTGTCAGCGCTAAAACATGTTAGAAGTGAGAGCAATCCCTTTACCCTGATGCGTATGCTTAAAACCAATATCTTTAACACGGTCAACACTGTCCGGGCGTCAAGGCAGCAGGGTATCGGGAAGTATTTTTGCGTGTCGACTGACAAGGCTGCAAATCCAGTAAACATGATGGGTGCTAGCAAACGGATAATGGAATTATTCATGATGCGCGAGGCACAAGAGATATCATTGTCGATGGCAAGATTTGCTAATGTCGCGTTTTCCGATGGTTCCCTTTTGCATGGATTTAATCAGCGTATTTTGAAGCGTCAGCCACTATCTGCACCTAATGATGTTAGGAGGTATTTTGTAACCCCTCAGGAGTCAGGAGAGTTATGTCTGCTCTCTACAATATACGGAGATAATCTTGAGATCTTTTTCCCAAAGCTCAGTGATGCGCTGCATTTGACTAAATTTTCAGATATTGCCGAGCGTTTCCTTGCTCAGATTGGTTACGAGCCCTTTGAGTGTGACTCAGAGCAAGAGGCGCGGGATAGGGTTGATGAACTCCAACAAATTGGAAAGTGGCCCTGTTATTTTTTTGAGAGTGACACCACTGGAGAAAAAGATTTTGAGGAGTTTTTCACTAGTGCGGAAAAAATCAATTGGGATCGGTTCGAGGCAATTGGAGTCATCAGTAACTCCCGAGCGTACGATACAAATGCGTTGGATGCTTTCGAAGACGGTTGCTACGAATTACTTCGAGATGGGCAGTGGACAAAAAAAGATTTATTGGATCTTTATCACTTGATACTCCCGGATTTTGGCCATTTGGAAACTGGCAAATATCTTGACCAAAGGATGTGAGAATGATCCGGATTTTTGACATTGTATTATCGCTCGCTGCACTAATTATTCTCTGTCCACTGCTACTTCCTGTAGCGCTAATCCTCAGATTCACGGGAGAGGGGGAAGTCTTTTACATTCAAGAGCGTATCGGCTCGGATGAGCAATCTTTTGGTTTGTTTAAGTTTGCGACTATGTTGAAGAATAGCCCTCAAATTGGCACGGGTACGATTACTGTAAGGAATGATCCAAGAGTACTTCCAGTGGGGCGTATATTGCGCAAGACCAAAATTAACGAATTACCTCAGCTCTTAAATGTACTCATCGGCGACATGAGTGTAATCGGGCCACGACCTCTCACACAAAATCACTTTATGCATTATGCGCCGGAAATGCGTAAGACTATAGGATCTGTCAGGCCTGGACTCTCTGGTGTTGGTTCGATTGTGTTTCGAGATGAAGAACGCCTGTTGAGTGATAAAGAGGATCCAAAGAATTACTATCGAACTGAAATCGCGCCATACAAAGCGTTACTAGAGGTTTGGTTTGTTGAAAACCGCGGTCTTTGGCTTTATCTAAAATGTATCGTTTTGACAATTTGGGTGGTGATCAATTCGTCGTCCAACGTGGCTTCTGCTGTTTTCAAAGATCTTCCCCAGCCTCAAGGGCAACTGAAGTTAGACTTGGAAGGTTCGAGTTAGCTGACGATCACAGCGAAGACTGTTGTGATCGCAAGTAGCCAATACATGCACTTTGCGAGCGCCAACCACCGATCAGCATGATCTTTTCGAGTGGTACCCCTTCATTCAACAAATCAACCGCGCGCCCCACTCGAAAAGAATGTCCTGAATATGGAATACGTTTCGAAGTATCGGAGCCACTGGACGCGAGATCATTAAGGATGGTGCTGATAGACCCCGAGTTAAGGGCGCAGCCAACGTTACCGTGCCGGTCCACACACCTTAAAATAGGTCCGTTTACGTCAGCTGTGCGTTGCCATTCGAGTAAAAGCTCATAAAGCATCCGGCTGATCGGCATCGTCACCCCAATCGCTTCTTGGTCAGTCTTGGACTTACGCAGTGTAATGAGAGGCTGAGATTCATTCGTGGCGTCGAGGTCCTCAAACTCAAAAGCACACAGCTCTGATCTTCTTCGCATAGTTTCATACCCCAACTGTAGAAGTACTTTGTTACGTAAGCCCCTAAGGTCAGACGTGCAATTAGCAAGCAACTGTTTTAGATGGTCGCGTGTCAGTGGGGGCGCTTGTTTTTGGTGGCGACCAATCCGGCGGTGCATCCGCTTTAATGCAAGAATGACTTCAGGATCCTTCGCTGGATCTGGGTTTCTTGATAGCTTAAATATCGTTCCTAACGAATTCACTCGTCTTCTTATAGTGGCGCTCTTGCAAGTGTGGCTTAGTTCGTCGACATACATTGCCAGGTTATCTGCAGTGGCGGGAATGGGAGGGATGTTCTTGAAAGCGCACCATTTCGAATACTGTTCAAAGTCGGACCGATAGGCACGAATCGTGTTTTCAGCAAAGGCGCCGTCAAATTTCTCAAAAATTTCATCAATCATGCTATTTTCCTACTATGAATGAAGATAAAAATATACTAAAAGTATATTTAAATATACATAAATGATATCCGTGGTGCAAATCAAAGCGGCTAGGGCTATGCTTGGTTGGAGCACGCAGGTTCTTGCGGAGGCGGCTGGGGTCTCCGTGGCAACTATAAAGAAGTACGAGCAGCAGACCGGGATACCGCGAGCCAACGCACGTATTCTTGACTCGATAGTGCGGTCAATGAATGTAGCAGGCGTTCAATTTACGGGCGATCCGCTGGTTAATCCTGGAGTTACTCTGAACTTGGAAAAGCGGGTGCAATCAGATGACTGATTCGAAGTTCCCGTCGCCAAGTGGTTACGAGGACTCGCCCGACTACCAGCAGCATTTGAGTAAAGTGATGGCTGATTACGATCACCCGACGGGTTTGATCGAGGAGCTGGTATCGCAGTTGGCGGACGCGTTTTGGTGGATCAAGGTCTACCGTCGTGAGAAAGAGCAAATTGTGATTGCACAAATGACAAAGATTGTCACCGGCGCGTCAGTGTATGTAAGTCGTGATGAGGTGCGATGGCTTGACACAGAGGAGGCGCTGAGTGCGTTGTTAGCGGGTAAGAATTTAGAAAGTGGTGCCGCCAACCTTATTGAGGATCTGATGATCCAAGGGCAACACAATTTGACTTCGCTCCGGTCTGAGGCAGTGAGTAACTTACTTTCAAAATTAGATACTGTAGATCGACTTATCGATCGCCAGTTCAAGAACGTTAAGCTGCTAATGCAGGCCGTCGAGTCTGCACGGTTCGCACCCGAGCTCCATAAGAAGTTAAAGCTTGAGGTCGAGCAGCTAGAGCTCCAAATTCAAAAAGCTCATGAAGATCAGCGTCTCGAAGTTGATCGCCAATAGGTCGAACGCTCTCAAATCAACGGGTCCTCGATCTGAAATAGGGAAACGTCGGTCGGCCGTTAACTCAAAGAAGCATGGCTTGAATACGTTACTGTTCTCCCACGAGTCTGAGCTTGGAGAGGGATTGTCTATATTGTTAGCTGACGCTGTCGGGCTCGGGTATTCGGAGCAGGACGCTCATACCTTGGTAATGGCTCTCCAGTCGGGTAGGGCAGTCATTGATGCAAAGCACCGTGCCTACCAAGACAAGCCCGATTCAGAAAAGGTCGAAGCGCTCACTAGGCGCGAGTGGATGAAAAGTGTACGCGATACGCAGATCCCCGAGTCACAAATGGATGAGGCTGATATCCGGTGGGTTGGGAATCTGATGTTCAGGCAAGGTCAGCAAGACCATGACCCCGCATCTCAATTAGGTGTGAAAATTGAGGAGCACCGAAAGTTAATGCGTTATGAGCAGCGGGCCGTCAATCAAATCCGAAAAGCTGCACGCATCAAAAAATAACAAAACGAACCCAAAGTGGTGCTTGGTGAGCGTTGGGCCCTAAGCCACGATAAAAGGTTTTATCAGCTCCTGAAGATGTTCTCTCACTTCACCGCGCCGACGTCTACACTTTATTCACGCCATCAGCTTCTCGGTTT
>Ga0181565_10002469_pt1 | contig 14151 bp, 11 predicted proteins | sample 101ome_16_FD_129661 | JGI IMG/M metagenome (GOLD analysis project Ga0181565, IMG submission 129661) | Coastal salt marsh microbial communities from the Groves Creek Marsh, Skidaway Island, Georgia - 101401AT metaG (megahit assembly) | ecosystem: Environmental > Aquatic > Marine > Intertidal... | reverse complement strand
GGAACACGAGGTGCTTCATCGATATGATACATGTTCCAGCGATCACAGTCTTGCGCTTCACGAGTCAATTCATTGATGCTAGTTGCGCTCCAGATATCGGCATTTACACCGTAACCGGCCAAAATCTCAGCCGCCGCCTCAACTTCACGCAAGATGGTTCCACTGCCCATTAATTGAACGCGAGGCTGCCCTTTCTTACCTTTGGGAGCTTCTTTTAGCAAATACATGCCTTTTACAATGCCTTCCTCGGCACCTTCTGGCATGTCTGGATGGCTGTAGTTTTCATTCATCACAGTGATGTAGTAGAAAATATTCTCGCGCTTGTTGTACATGCGCTCCATACCACTCTGTAAAATCACTGTTAGCTCAAAGTTATACGTTGGATCGTACGACACACAATTGGGGATCATGTTCGCCATGAGATGCGAATGACCATCTTGGTGTTGTAAGCCTTCACCATTCAATGTAGTGCGGCCCGCAGTTGCGCCAATGAGGAATCCACGAGCTTGCGAGTCGCCCGCCGCCCAAGTGAGGTCCATCACGCGCTGGAAACCAAACATTGAGTAGAAAATATAGAAGGGAATTAACGGTAACTTGTGATTGCTATAGGACGTTGCACAAGCCAACCATGCTGAGAATGCACCTGATTCGTTAATACCTTCTTCCATGATCTGGCCATCTTTGGCCTCTTTGTAATACATGATCTGATCACGGTCGTGCGGAGTATATTTCTGACCCTGCGAAGAGTAGATACCCAACTGGCGGAAAAGACCTTCCATACCAAAGGTACGGGCTTCATCCGGAACAATCGGCACTACCGACTTGCCAATGGTTTTGTCTTTAGTCAAGGTAGAAAGCGTTCGCACAAACGACATAGTCGTTGAAATTTCACGATCACCAGTACCTTTCAACTGACCCGCCAAAGCGTCTAAAGAAGGGGTTGCAGCGGGTTCAAAATCAGCAATTCGCTCAGGTAAATATCCACCTAAAGACTGACGGCGCTTATGCATATACTGCATTTCTGGGCTGTCATCGCTCGGCTTGTAGAATGGAACACTTGGCAAATCTTCATCACTTATAGGCAATCCGAAACGATCGCGGAAACGGCGAAGACTTTCTAAGTCGAGTTTCTTCAATGAGTGAGTTTCGTTTTGAGCCTCACCAGCAGCACCTGTTGCGTAACCTTTTACGGTAGCCGCCAAGATGACAGTGGGTTTACCGGTGGTAGCCACGGCTTCTGCATAAGCGGCATAAACTTTATATGGATCATGACCACCGCGGTTGAGGTGCATGATGTCATCATCACTAAGATCTTTAACCAGCTCTAACAACTCAGGGTATTTGCCAAAGAAGTGTTTACGCGTGTACGCACCACCATTGGCCTTAAAGTTTTGCAACTCACCGTCGCAAACTTCATCCATACGTTTTTGCAACAGACCTGTCTTGTCTTTTTGCAACAAAGGATCCCAGTGGCGACCCCAAATAACTTTGATGACGTTCCAACCGGCACCACGGAAAACACCTTCGAGCTCTTGAACAATTTTGCCATTACCACGTACAGGACCATCTAGTCGCTGCAAGTTACAGTTAATCACAAAGATGAGGTTGTCCAGGCTTTCGCGTCCGGCCAATGAAATGGCACCGAGTGATTCTGGCTCATCGCACTCACCGTCCCCTAAGAAGGCCCACACTTTACGATCACCTTGATCTATCAAGTTGCGGCTGTGCTGGTACTTCATTACGTGGGCTTGGTAAATAGCTTGGATCGGGCCAAGACCCATAGAAACAGTGGGGAACTGCCAGTAATTAGGCATCAACCAAGGGTGTGGATAAGAAGAAACACCTTCGCCGGTCGATTCACGGCGGAAATTATTGAGCTGCTCTTCACTGATGCGCCCTTCAAGGAAAGAGCGAGCATACATACCTGGAGCTACGTGGCCTTGATAATAGATCAAATCACCTAGCTGACCATTTTCCTGGTTGTTGCCCCGGAAAAAGTAGTTGAAGCCTATATCGTAGAGTGTCGCACTAGAAGCAAAACTGGAAATATGACCACCCAAACCTTCGTTGTTTGAGTTGGCACGCATAACCATCGCCATTGCATTCCAACGAATGTAAGAACGAATGCGGCGCTCCATAAACAAATCACCCGGCATGGGGCGCTCATCAGAAGGAGCAATAGTATTTTTGTAGGGAGTAGTTATCGCAGCAGGAACACTGACGCCTTTGTCAGCAGCAGCCTCTGTCAATACATCTATCAAATGTGCGGCGCGCTCTTGGCCATTATATTTGATTACGGACTCAAGTGAATCTAGCCACTCTTGAGTTTCGATAGGATCTCTATCTATCTCGCTCATACTTAAACCTCATGCACGGGTAGTGCACCATCTATTGTTATCTACCTGCCTTGATACCCTTAAAAAAAAGGGCTTCGTCTACAGGCGCGGAGAAAGCGGCGAACAAGACGCCACATTCCTAAAAGGGTAAAAATACTACACCCAGAACACTCAAAAGTAAATCACTAGCAACCTAAGGCACTGAATTTAATGGGTTTTTGAGCCATGTAAAATAAGTAGCGAGTGAAACTAAACGCCCTGGAAAATTTGCCAAAATATCAAATAAAAGCAATAAAAATCATAACGTTGCATTCTTGTAAAAAAACTACAAAAAAACTGCATTATTGTCATTTCCTACCGACTTTGACCTCTTGCCAAGCATCTTTTGAAATGACAGACGCACTTTGCTGAGAATGCTTCCCGGCCGCCTCCAGCACAAAGCGGTGCGGATAGCTTTCAGCCAACACATCAAACCCAGTGACTCGCCAATCATCACATTGGCGGGAAGCGGCTAGCGATGCCAGGCGCTGCTTACTATCGAAATTCAATTCACCATATTGAAGGTCTTGCCAATACTCACCCACTTGCTCGGCAAAGTTCTTGGGTTTTTCTGACCATTGTGTGGCCACCGCCGCGGCGGATAAAGACATCGCCTGACATACTTGGGCCACGTCCTGGGAAACAAAATTAGCGTTAAATTCACTAATAGCGGTTTGTATTTGATCAACACTGGCCGAGGGCGATTGCACCAATAGGGCGATCCCCGGATATCCAAATAATGAATACGGGTAGGCTCCCACGACATAGCCTAACTGTTGTTCAGTACGTAGACTCTGGAAAAAAGGTGACTGCAACATATTGGCCAAGATCGCCATATCAACTCGCGCAAGGTCACTATTATCCGGGCCTTGCAGATAAACCAACACCGCACTATCGTTTTCTTCCACCGGCTGCTGACCTTGACATGCCTGCGAACAATTAACTCGCTGTACGCTCACCTGTGGTGGAATAAATGCCGACACAGTCTCGGGAAGCAAATGGCGAATTTTGTTAGCCACAGTAGTGGCATCAGTGCGTCGATAGTTTCCAGCCAGCATCACCTCTGCCTGCCACTGCTGACTTAAATTATTCATATAGGAAGCCAGCATCTCGTTATCAATACTACCTAAAGCCTCCAAATTTGCCTCAATATCACTATTGGGAGACAGCAATAACTGCTGGGCTTGGCGCATAATTTTTCTAAACGGTTTATCGACGAGGGCGCGCTGTAGATCCTCAGTAAGATCTTGCTTCAATCGATCAAAACGCTCTGCATCAATATCGTGCTGCAAAAGATTCATTAGCACCTGATCAAGCAATACTTGATGCCCAGAGCTAAAACCGCCTAGTCGCACATCTATACCCTTAGTACCTCCAGTGACCTGAAAACTCACTCCAGCAATTTGTGCGGGATAGGCAAACTCATTCAGACGGTCAGAAACGACTCTAGCGAACAAGCTATTCAACATAATCTCTTGCGCGGATAACTGCCCCATACCGGCCTTTGAAAAACGTACAATCATCTGTCCTTTGGGCACGTTGAACTGGTTATCCTGAACAAACCATACTTGCAAACCTGGCTCCTTTAAGAGCAGTACCGGCTTATCTACATAGGCTGAATCGGGCTCAACCAAAATGTGCTCAGCAATAAATGGATTGGGCTTGGGAGGTTGAATTTCTGCAATATCGGAGGCCTGCTGCCATTGCGCGAGCACCTCTGGCTGAACCTTCTCCATACGATACGGCGCCGCAAAATGAGGTGATACACGATCAGTCTTTAACTCAGGCGCAGTCAGTGTAAGCAACATATTGTCAGGTTTCAGATAGGCAACCAGTTCAGCAATGCGTTGAGCATCAAATTGTTCGAGCAAGTAATGACCGCGCAAAATATCGTCGGGCGCAAAAATATGCATATCGGACGCTAGCCGGCTTACCTCAGCAAGGGGAGATTGAGGCTCTCGATTCACAAAAGACTGCTCGAACACCTTGGCTTGCTCTAAAAACAACGCTTTGTTTATACCACGGGAAGACAGCATATTGATGGCGGCAAAAGTGGCGCTAACAATTTCATCCACATGAGCCTCACCTGCTGGGGTCAAGTCCATATTGATAGCAAAAATGGCACCGCCTTTATAGCTTATACTTTGCCCGGCCGATAACCCATCGACCCAGCCATTGCGCTTCAAAAAAGACAACAGCGACCCTTCACCTTCATGGCCAAGCACATTACCTATGTAAGCCGTGGGTTTACTTCTATATTCACTTTGGATATCAGGAATCGGAAAGGACAAGCTTAGCTGACGAATTTGCCGATGAGGCACCACACCAACACGTAGTGGAAGTGCCCCCTGCTCGAATAGCGGGGTATCAATACTGTGCACCTCACTATCGGTGTTAGGAATGGCAGCAAATCTATTTTCAACCCAACCCTGAAGAGTATCCAGTGGCTCAGCCCCATAGACCACTAAGCGCATTTTGTTTGCAGAATAATGTTGCTGATAAAACTCAATCAGCTGCTCTCGCAAGGCATCATAATCTTTGTCACCGGCTAATGTCTGAAGACTTCCGACACTAAATTTAGACAACGGGTGATCAGGGTTGAGGACTGACTTAAATACATCGTAACCCCGTCGAAAATCGTCCAGCATTTTCGAACTGTATTCAGAGTGGACAGCATTGATTTCTCGCTCGACATATCTAGGGTCAAAGCGAGGAGCGACAAAGAATTGCGAAAATCTGTCTAGCGCCCCTTCAAGCTGGTCAACCGCAATATCGAAAAAGTAATTCGTGTGATCAAAGGAGGTGTAGGCATTTTGGCTGCCGCCATGGCTGGCAATAAATTGCTGATAGTCGTCTGGGTTGGGGTACCTCTTGGTACCCAAAAAAAGCATGTGTTCCAAATAGTGAGCCAAACCCATACGGGTAACAGGGTCCTGGCCTGAGCCAACAGCCACATCAAGTGCTGCCGCCGCCTTGTCCGCGTTGGGATCTGATACCAACAAAACTGGCAGTTGGTTTTCAAGCTGAAGATAACGGTACTCTCGATTATCATTAGGGCTTGGAATTGGCTGACCCTGAAGCTGCGTCGGCTGACCTGGTAAGACCTGACTACAAGCCGATAAAAAAATGACAACAGCGAGACTAGTAACGCGAAGCATAAGTATTCCTTATTGAACTTCCTCTTCCGGATGACGTGCCCTAGGCCAAGCGTAAAGAAGAGCTTTAATCAAAGTAGCAAGCGGTATAGCGAAGAAAATACCCCAAAAACCCCATAACCCGCCAAAGACCAAGACGGCCATAATAATAGCAACAGGGTGAAGATTAACCGCCTCAGAGAACAGTAGAGGTACGAGTACATTGCCATCAAGCGCTTGAATCACCATATAGACACCGAATAGCCAATAAAATTCTGCCCCCATCCCCCACTGATAAAATCCTACCGCCAGTACAGGGATGGTCACAACTGCAGCGCCAACATAAGGGATCAACACCGAAAGCCCGACGGATATAGCCAATAGGGCGGCATAATTAAGGCCTAGCACGACAAAAGCAATATACGACGCACTGCCGACAATAATGATCTCAATGACCTTACCACGAACATAGTTGGCCGCTTGTTCATTCATCTCGACCCATATTGCCTGCATGAATGGTCGATTCGATGGTAAAAAACTACCGAGCCAGCGAAATATCACCGCCTTGTCCTTGAGGAAGAAAAACACCAACAAGGGGACCAGAACCAAATAGATAACAAGACTAAATAAAGTGGTTAGCGTGGCGAAAGACTGGCTAACAATGGTTTGCCCTACATTCCCCACCTGACTATTTAGGGTGGCCATCCACTGCTTTACCTGAGCCTCGTCGACAAATTCAGGATAGTTGATAACCAGCTCATGCAACCAATGCTGCATGTTGCGAAGCATACTGGGTGCTTCAGTAAACAGCAGTTTGCTTTGATTAAATGCCAGGGGTATCAGGAATAACACCAACCAGAAAAAGACCCCCACGAATACCGTGAAGGTAAGCAATACCGCTATTGATTCAGGCACTTTATACCGAATCATGCTCGCCGCGGTGCCTTGCATCAAAAAGGCCAGCACAATACTGGTGAAAACTGGTGCTAATATTTTCCCCATAGAAAAGATAACAGCTGCCGCCACCAATAGTAATACGGTCAAAATGACCGCTTCTTCATTACTAAAGTAGCGCTCTAACCAGCGTTGAAAAATTCTTAGCATGAAAAACCTCTATTATGCCTTTTGCAAAATATGTATATATACGTCGCCTTCAATAGTGGAAGAAATGAGTGTATTCCCACTCAACTCCGCATAGACAGCAAAATCTCTCACCGAAGCCGCATCGGTAACCAATACCTTCAATTGTTCGCCGGGCTGCAACTCACGAAGCGCAACCTTTGCTTTGAGTAAGGGCAAGGGACAAGCCAAACCGGTAACATCAATTTCTTGCACTTAAATTTCCATGTTCGCCGTATAAAACGCTAGTATAAACACAGCATTGAAAGGAAATGAATTTTTTCCGGGTTTTATGTTCAAACACTAAAACCTGTAGAGTGATTATGTTGACACGAACCCTTACATTATTGATCAGCTTGATGATCGCAGCCGCCACCCAAGCGGACCTAGAACATATTAAATTACCCTCACTTGGCGACGGAGTGTCGGGTATCATTTCTAAGCAGCAAGAAAAAATTCTTGGTGATGCTTGGCTTCGCATGTACCGCGCACGAGCTCAAACCGTTAGCGACCCTATCATTGTCGAATACACTGAAAATTTAGTTAGGCGGATGTCCAACTTTAGCGAACTAGAAGACAAATCATTTCAACTCGTCATTGTCGATAGCCCCGCTATTAATGCCTTTGCGGTACCCGGTGGTGTAATGGGTATCAATAACGGTTTATTTATTCATGCTCCCGGTGAACAAGAATTCGCCTCAGTCGTCGCCCATGAACTAGGCCACTTAAGCCAACGACATTTTGCTCGAGGCGTTGAGAATTCACAGGCCAGAAGTGTGCCCACGATGGCAGGCATGCTGGCAGGCATGCTTATCTTGGCTGCCGGCGGCGGTGATGCAGGGGTCGCGACCATTGCCGCCACCCAGGCCGCCGCTGCAGAATCACAACTCGCTCACAGCCGACTACACGAGATCGAGGCCGATCGAGCAGGAATGGACACCCTCATTCGCGCGGGCATGGAGCCTCTTGCCATGGCTCGAATGTTTGAAACCATGCTTGATGCCAAGCGGTTTTCTGGCCGTAACTTCCCTGAATTTTTGCTTACCCACCCACTCACCGAGCGGCGTGTTTCAGACGCCAAAACAAGGGCTCGCAACTATACCGTCAAAGCCCAAGAAAAATCTCTAGACTACTTTTTAATGCAAGCCCGAGTAAAAATGCACTTTGCCCATTCACCAGGGGAAGCCATTGCTATTTTTAAAGCCGAAATGGCTAACACACTCGATCCCGTTGAACACAATGCCAATCGATATGGCTTGGTCTTGGCTTACACTGAAAGCCGACAATTTGATCTCGCCCAACAGCAATTAGATAAACTGTTGCAGCAAGACAACTTAAAGCTCATCTATCAGTTAGCACAAGCCGACATATATTCTCGCTCTGGACAGCATGAACGGGCTGCCCACTACCTAGAAAATATGCTGATGATCACGCCCAATAGTCACGCCGTTACCATGGCCCTGGCGCAAAGCTACCTGCAACTTGGATATGCCAAGCAAGCGGCAAATTTACTTGAGCAACACAGCCGTATAAAGCCAAATAATCCAGCAATTTGGTATGAACTGGCCGAAGCGAAAGGACTAGCAGGTGATATTTTAGGCGTGCATACCGCACGCGGAGAATACTTTTTGCTCACGGGCATTTTGGACGAAGCAGGAAGACAATTGAATTATGCACTGAATATTGCGCGAGGCGATTTCATGGAAACCGCCAAGTTAGAGCAGCGTTTGCGCTACCTAGAAGAGCTGCGCAATATCAAGTTGTAAGATTAATTACGCAAACTTGCCGCAAAATCCAACATACGATTCAACGGCAACATGGCGCGTTCACCTAGCGCTGGATCAACAAAAATTTCATTGTTGCCTTGGATTAATACCTGCTCTAAGGCATCCAGTGAATTCATCGCCATCCAAGGGCAGTTGGCACAACTGCGACAGGTAGCACCGCTGCCCGCTGTGGGAGCAATAATCAGTTCTTTATTTGGCACCATCTGCTGCAATTTATAGAAAATACCTTGATCCGTTGCGACGATGATTTGCTGCGCTGAAGACTGCTTAGCTGCATTAATAATTTGCGTGGTAGAACCGACATAATCCGCCATTTCAACCACTGCTGCTGGCGACTCCGGATGCACTAATACAGCAGCATCAGGATACACCGCCTTTAAATCGCGGATACCCTGAGCTTTAAATTCTTCGTGGACAATACAGGCACCATCCCAGCACAAGACATCGGCGCCGGTTTGTTTTTGCACGTAGCTTCCCAAGTGCTTGTCTGGCGCCCAAAGAATTTTTTCACCAAGACTATCCAAATGCTCAACAACTTCTAGCGCAATTGAAGAGGTCACCACCCAATCGGCTCTGGCTTTGACCGCAGCCGATGTATTGGCATAAACCACCACGGTTCTATCGGGGTGCTGATCACAAAAGGCAGAAAATTGATCAACTGGGCAACCAATATCTAGTGAGCAAGTAGCTTCCAATTCGGGCATAAGCACCCGCTTTTCTTGGCTGAGAATTTTTGCGGTTTCTCCCATGAAGCGCACACCCGCCACCACCAAAGTCTGGGCATCACACTGCTTTCCAAAGCGAGCCATTTCAAGTGAATCCGACACACAACCGCCGGTCTCCTCGGCTAAGGCTTGAATCACTGGGTCCGTGTAATAATGCGCCACAAGCGCAGCTTTTTGTTGCTGCATCAACGCGATAATACGTTGTTTTTGGTCATCAATTTCGGCAGGGGATTTGTTGCCGTCGGCAGGGCCAACAGCAGGAATATTCATTGTGATCATGTGCTTCTCATCGGACCGTCAAAAAGGGCCATCTTTAAAAGCTGCTTATAATAACATAAGCCTGATACAAGTTAAGTCGTCATCGCTAAGCTCAGTGGGAACCACTTCCGTGGAGATGGGCGCAGCTTCAACGTCGTTTTTTTCAATAATTTGTTCAGCAACTTGAGTCATAGTGACGATCCTCGGTATTTAACGTTATACGCAAACGTGCCTAAAAAGATCGACTAAGCCGAGGGGCTCGCCCTAAAACCAGCGTTTTTTCTTGAATGTAATGATCATCACCGTCGCCAGTAGCCCCATAACACCCAATAAAATAAAGTAACCGTTACGGATCTTAAGCTCTGGGATATACTCAAAATTCATCCCATACAATCCCGCCAAAAAGCTTAGTGGAACGAAAATAGCTGTAATCACGGTCAGTACGCGCATGGTGTTATTAAGTTGATGAGCACTCAAAGAAAAATAGCCATCCACCAAGTCGCCACAAATTTCATAGTGTTGGTCTGATAGTGTATCTAAGCGCTCACAACGGTCATAAAAATCGCGCAACCGGTGACTAAGTTCATCGTCGTTATCTTCATCCCAATACTCGATGAGATCTTCGGAAAGACTGCTATGATAAGTGAAGGTTCTGCGCATTTTTCTCAGCTGCGACCGATCTCTCACCAAATCTTTTAGCAAATCATCGCTTCCGTGTTGCAGCATCGCTTCTTCAAGCTCGGCCAACTCTGCGTCATAGGCAATTAACCCCTCCAAATAACGCCCACAAGAATAGTGCATAATTGACAACACTAATTGCTTAGGCGCGGTCATCAATTGCTCTAAACCACTCCACTCGAAGTGATAATCAACACTTAGTGATCTCGCGGGGTGCACAGTGATGACATAGTTATCTCCCACAAAAAAGGATAATTGCAGAGGCTCGATGATGATATTTTCAGTGATATTTTGAATACCACGAAAAATGACAAAACTGTGCTCATTAAATTCTTCAAATTTTGGCGGATGCCGCTCACGGGCAACATCTTTAATCGCTAGATTGTGGCAACCAAAACTTTCTAGCAGTTCTGTCACCGACTCATCCACACTTTGCTGTATGTCTAGCCATAAAAAGCCGCCATCAGCCCGCCAAATATTAAGTAAATCTTTATCGCCGAATTTCGCTGGCTGATTTAAAGTATACAAACACGTTCGAATCATAAGCCCAACCCTGTGAGCAATTATATGGAAGACATACTGTCAATTTTAGAACAACCACTGCTTACTTTCGCAGATAAAACGCTAACTGGCATCGATTTATTACTAACGCCTTCAATTATTTTAATTGGCATTCTATTTATCAGTTGGAGTACCCGCCAATTAAGGAAAGTTATGACCCGTCGGTTATTTACTGCTGACGCCATACAAGTCATTGCGCGGGCTTATTGGGTCATTGCTTATGCGCTGCTATTCCTTGGCATACTATCCTTGCTCAACATTCCGCTTACCGCCTTTGCCTTCGTATCCGGCGCTATCGCTATCGGTATTGGCTTTGGAGCTCAGAATATCATCAATAACTTTATTAGTGGTTGGATTTTGATGTGGGAGCGTCCGATTAGTATTGGCGACTTTTTAGAAATGGGCGAGATACGTGGCACAGTAGAAGCCGTTAACACCCGTTCTACACGCATTCGTCGCAATGATGGAGTACACATCCTGATACCCAACAGCTATTTACTTGAGAACACCGTAGTCAACTGGACACTGGTCGACAAACTGATGCGCACCACAGTGAGAGTTGGCGTTGCCTATGGATCTGATGTTAAAAAAGTAAAAGCCATCATGGAGCAGGCAGCCAGCGAACATGATGAAGTACTCAACGATCCTCCAGCCAGTGTGTTTTTTGAAGACTTTGGCGACAATGCGTTAATTTTTGACATTAACCTTTGGATTGACACCGGGGAAGAAAGAGACCTCCGCCGTATTCGCAGTGACCTACGATTCCGTCTCGAAGAACTATTTGAAGCGGCAAATATCGTGGTTGCCTACCCACAACGCGATATTCATATTGATGGCAACCTAACCATAAACCGAGAAAAGTAGGTCATACAGCCACTAAATTTTAAGCAAAAAAAAGCCCGGCGTTGAAGCCGGGCAACTTGCTCAGTCACTACAGACAAGGAGTCATAAGCACAAATGATTCACGCAGAGCGTTTATCACATGTTACTTATATACGAATGCCTTCGACATGAAGTTCCAATAAAACCTTACCAAAATCTGTAGCAAAACCGTAATCAGCCATGTCAATTTCCGCCAAACCTTCAAAGCCAGCGCGATAGCCACCCCAAGGGTCCTTACCTTCACCAACTTTTGACGCCTGAATAGCAATATTTTTCGTGACACCACGCAACGTAAAATCCCCGTATACCAGCATTGAACCATCGTCACTCAATTTGACGCTTGTGCTAGTAAATTTAGCCGTTGGGTACTTATCGACTTCTAAAAAATCTGCACTGCGAAGATGCTTATCACGCTTAGCATGATTGGAATCAATGCTCTTGGTATCGATATCCACGTTAATTTTAGAGGCTTCAGCATTGGCTGAATCGTAGCTAAAGTTACCTGAAAAGGTGTTAAACCGACCAGTTAACCATGAATATCCCAAATGCTTTACTTTGAAATTGATGGAGGCGTGGGCACCTTGGTCATCGATTTGATATTCCGCTGCCCATGCCGGGCTGACCAGAGCAAACGATAACAATGTGGAAACAATAAACTTTTTCATGAGGATCTCCTTAAAGTAAAAAGCATGCGTTTAAGCGTCTCGTCGTGATCAATCCAATGATGCTTAATCGCCGCAATCGAGTGAAGCAAAGAAAGACCAATAATGGCGTAGGCGATGATTTCGTGCCAATCACCAAGCACGCTCGACTGTTGGGGTATTAGCTCACCCATTCCGGGGATCTCTAGCCCCAAAAACATTAGGGGACGGCCATCTGCCGTACTCAAGCCATAACCCGTCAATGTCAGCAAAACAATACATAATAAGAGAGAAATATGGGCAATTCGTGCAGCTATTCTCTGGGCAAAGCCAGCATTAAGCGGGGGATTTTTTGCTTGCAACATTAGCCGTATCAACGTGGCAAAAAAAAGAACAACACCGACATTAACATGCCATGCTGGCGCGGTTTGATACCAAGCGTCGTAGTAGCCTAAATCAACCATCCAAACGCCCGACGCAAATAGACCGATTACCACGATGGCTGAAAGCCAATGCAGCACTTTGCGAGCCAATGAATAATTTGAATTAGCCATAGTCATCTCCGTATATAAACACTATACCTGCAACCTATTAGAAAGATATCGGTATTTTTGGAGATAAATATTCTATTTTTTAGAAGCAATCTTCAGCTCATCACTCAGCATTTGCCCGGCGGGACCCAGCTGATCAATGTCACCTACTAATATATGCAACGCTGCACTGCGAACACTGCCTTCCAACAAGGGAATTTTAACCAGTTGACCGCTCGCTAAATAGGATTCCACTTCACTGGCTGGTAGCCAAGCAAACCCCAAACCTCGACAGATCATATCGATTGACGTTCTGATATGACTGACAGTCCAACGCTGGTGAGAGCCCAACCAACCGGAGTCTCTGTTCGTACTCAAGGCACTGTCTCGGACAACAATTTGACGATGGGATTTAAGATCTTCGAAAGTAATATTTCCCTCTGCTTGCAACAGTGGGTGATCAGGACTGGCTACCGCAACGAAATCTATACGGCATAACTCTTCACAATGGACATCTGACTTAGCCATTGGAGAAATAGCTAACTGTACTTTTTGTTCATCAAGCAGTTCGACAGCACCCGTCAATACCGTCTCGAGTAGCTCTATACGAAGAAGAGGATAACGATCAGATACACGCTGTAAAGCCTCACACAGTAAATGCTGCGGATAAGCTTCATCGACCGCTAATTTGAGCACCGTTTCCGCGCCACCACTAAGCGAAGCGGCAACTTTTTCAAGCTTTTGTGCTTCTCGAAGCAAATAGTCTGCTCGGCGCAACATGGTCGCCCCAATATCCGTCAAAACTGCTTTTCGACCCACGACTTCAAGCAGCTTAATACCGAGCGTCTCTTCTAATTTATGGACAGCATAATGAATGCTCGATTGGCTCTTGTGCACCACGTCACTTGCTTGACTGAACCCACCGGCTTCAACCACTGCGCGAAACATCCGCCATTGTTCTAAAGTTGTTCTATTCATAATGCCCCTTTGGTTGCATTTTTATACGCCAACCTAGCTCAGTTAGACCTCACTAATTCGTATTTTTCGAAACTTAATGTTCAAAAATACCCATTGTCATTCAGGTTTTGCAGTACTAGCCTGTGCTAAATGGAGGAACAATATGCCCATTACTAAACTTACCCAACAACACCCAACTCAAGACGGTGATGGCGTGAATATTTCGCGAATCGCTGCTTTTCATGATCTAGGACTCGACCCCTATCTCATGATCGATGAAATTAAATCGGACGATGCCAGCGACTATATTGGTGGCTTTCCGGCCCACCCCCACCGCGGTATAGAAACCTTTACCTATATCAAAAAAGGTGGCTTCGAACATCGTGATCAGATGGGCAATGTCAAACCTATTCGAGCAGGCGACATTCAATGGATGTCGACTGGACGTGGTGTCATACATTCCGAAATGCCCCTCGCTGACGCCAAAGACGGTATGCACGGCTT
>Ga0181565_10002464_pt1 | contig 14162 bp, 5 predicted proteins | sample 101ome_16_FD_129661 | JGI IMG/M metagenome (GOLD analysis project Ga0181565, IMG submission 129661) | Coastal salt marsh microbial communities from the Groves Creek Marsh, Skidaway Island, Georgia - 101401AT metaG (megahit assembly) | ecosystem: Environmental > Aquatic > Marine > Intertidal zone... | reverse complement strand
TGGGCGGTCGATGGCGCCGGTCACGGGGCGGTCGTGCCTCCCATAGAATGACGGTTCGTTTCCCCATCAGTGTCTGAGAATTCGAGACGTCACTTCATCGCACGCCGAGAGACACGACGACGACGACGACGACGACGACGACGACCATTTAATTAATGTTTGTGTGCATATTCACAAAACGAATTCTAATAGATATAAATTCGAAAAATGTAATACGACGCGAGCGCGCCGCGATGAGTGAACGTACGTAGAGACACTCATCTCGTCTCACCAAGGAGTCACTAAACCTGACCCCAAGTCTTGCGAGACGTCTGTAAATGAACCATAAACTCGTCGCGCGCACCGGCGCGGCGAACCATGAGAAACACCAGCAGGCGTGAAAATTACGCCGAATCGACCCCTTCAATTTTATCTTCCACCTCCATGTAGAGTTGGCGCAAACGATCAATATTCTCTTCGCTCGTCTCCCAGTAACCGCGTCCGTTCGCTTCCAAGAAGTTCGCAACCATCTTTCTGAACGAGTTTGGGTTGGATTCCATCAAGCGCTTTTGCATCTCCGGATCAGCCATGAAAGTGGCGTTGGCGTCTTCGTACACCCAGTTGTCGACTTGACCAGAGGTGGCGGACCAGCCGAGAGTGTTGTTGAGACGCTTTTGGATCTCGCGCGTGCCTTCGTAGCCAGACGCCATCATGCCCTCATACCACTTCGGGTTCAAGAGCTTGGTGCGCGAGTCGAGACGCATGGTCTCAGACAAGGAGCGCACTTGGGCGTTGGCGGTGGTGGTGTCGGCGATGTAAGAGGACGGCATCTTACCATCCTTGCGCACGCCTTGGACGAGCTTGGTCGGATCGCTGTCAAAGTAGTGGCTCACATCCGTCAAGGAAATCTCGGAAGAGTCCAAGTTTTGGAAGGTGACGTCAACCTTGCTGAGAGCAGATTCAAACAATTCCTTCTTCGTCTCCATGCCCGCACCCGGCGCATCAGAGTTGAACGCGAACGACTTGCGGTTCAAGTACATGTCTTGCAACTGAGATTCGTCGTTCCAGGAAGAGTTTTCAACCGCGAGGTTGACGTTGGACGAGTACGAGCCCGACGCGTTGGAGAAGATTCTCGTGGCGGCTTCGCGGATGGACAAGCCAAGCTCTTCGGCTTGCTCTCTGGCGTGCTTGCGGACAAAGTTCATCTCATCCGGTTCGTCTTGCTCAGCAGCGAGCTTGACGGCACGATCCAACAAGTTCATCTGGTTGACAAACAAGTCGCGGAAGACACCGGAGCAGTTGACGACGACGTCAATTCTCGGGCGACCGAGTTCTTCTAAACTGATAAGCTCGAGCTTGTTCACCCGACCGAGCGCATCGGGGGCGGGTCGCACACCCACCATCAACATGACTTGAGCCAAGGATTCACCGTACGTCTTGATGTTATCCGTACCCCAAAGCACGAGAGCGATGGACTCCGGGTACTTGCCGTTGTTTTCCTTTTTCTCGCGCTCAATCAAACGATCGACGACAACCTTGGCGGAGGCAACCGCGGCACCGGTCGGGATCGCTTGCGGATCGAGGGCGTGGATGTTCTTACCGGTCGGCAACACCTTCGGGTTACGGATCGGATCACCACCCGGACCCGGGAGCACGTATTGACCTTCGAGCGCTTCGGTGAGCGCGCCGAGCTCGTTGTCCTTGACAACTTGCTCGAGGCAGAAGCGCAAGTAATCGAACAAGGTGCGCATCTTCTCGACATCAGCAGATTCGAACTTGGTGCCCTTCAATGCATCACCCCACGGAAGCGCGATGGAAGCGCTGCCAAAGAGCTTACCGACGCTCGCGAGAGCACCGGCGGCGACGCGACCCGTCGGATCGGCGGCGGCGCCGACAAAGTTGCCGACGCACGCGCGAGTAGCCTCGGTGATGTCTTGCAAGAGTTGAACATCTTCGAGGACGCCTTCGTCGTTGGATCTGTAAATGGTCTCGATGTCACGGCCGATGGACATGGCCAAGATACCCGGGAGCGCGGTGATGCCCTCGTCTTCGCGGTCGATGGACGCGATGTTCACGAGGGTGGCGACGGCTTCCTCCGCGGACGGCGGGCAGCCAACGACGTGCAAACCGCACGGCAACAAGCGGGATTCAATCTCCATGAGCTTTTGGTAAACCTTACCGACGATCATGTCTCGCGTGTCGGCGTCAAAGTCGGCGGCGTCCGCCTCCGGATCGGTCGGAATCTCCTTGACATCCTTGTCCAAGTTGCACGTGATGGCGGTGGAGATGATGGTGTTGACGATGGACGGACCGCGACCGGAATCCTTCAAGGTTTGGTAAGAAGAGATCAATTCCTTCAACTCCTTCAAGCCCTTGTACAAACCGGCGTTTTCAGCCGGCGGCGTCAAGTAGGAGATGGTGTTGGCGTAAGAACGACGCTTGGCAATCGTCGCCTCGGACGGGTTGTTCGCCGCGTAGTAGTAAATGTTCGGAATGTTACCGATCAACAAATCCGGGTAGCACACACCAGACATACCGACTTGCTTACCCGGCATGAACTCGAGGGAACCGTGCGTACCGAAGTGAAGGACGGCATCGGCTTGGAAGATGTGCTCGAGGAAGGTGTAGTAGGCGGCGAAACCGTGGTGCGGGGACGCCGACTTGGAGAAGAGCAATCGCATGGGATCACCTTCGTAGCCGAACGTCGGCTGAACACCGATGAAGACGTTGCCGAATTGCTTGCCGTAGACGAGCAAGTTTTGGCCATCAGTGTTCAAGTTGCCCGGCGGCGGGCCCCAGTTCTCGTGCAAGGATTCAGAGTATTCGCAAAGCTTTTGGTACTCGTTCACCGGCATGCGGTAGGCGACGTTCATGTCCGGGGACGCGTATTGCGCCTCCTTGTCGTTCAAGACAGAGTTGATGAGCTCTTCTTCGCTGGACGGGAGAACACCGACGTTGTAGCCTTCGCGGCGCAAACCTTGGAGCACGCGGTAGATGGAGCCGAAGACGTTCAAGTACGCGGCGGTACCGACGTTGCCCTTATCCGGCGGGAAAGAGAACACGGTGATCGCGAGCTTCTTGTTCGCCGCGGTCTTCTTGCGAAGAGCGGCCCACTTGATGGCGCGGTTGGCGATTTGAGCCGCGCGATCTTGGAGAGAGTGCGACTTGCCAGACTTGGAGTCGCGACCGGAGAAGATCATCGGCTCGAGACCGCCGTCGAGCTCCGGAAGAGCGACTTGGAGCGCAACTTGCACCGGGTGCAAGCCGAGAGTAGAGTCCTTCCACTCTTCAGTGGTTTGGAAAGAGAGCGGCACGGTGACCATGTACGGCACGTTGAGCTTCTTCAAAGACTCAATCGCCTTCGGGTGATCTTGACGCGCCGGACCGCCGACGAGGGCGAAACCAGTCAAAGACAAGACAGTGTCGACGTACGCACCCTTGGTGATCGGGTCGAAGAAGAACTTTTCGATCGGGCCGGAGAAGTCGAGGCCACCGGCAAAGATCGGAACAACCTTGGCGCCCTTGGCTTCGAGTTCACTCACCATACCGTCGTAGTGGCCAGAGTCGCCCGTGACCAAGTGCGAGCGCTGGAGCACGAGACCGATAACCGGAGCATCAGCCTTGAACTTGATGTCCTTACGCGTGTCGTACCAGTTGAGGTATTCCTTCAAGTCCTCGTAGTACGTCGGCGCGGTCGGGTGCCAGATGCCAACATCCGGGAACACCTCCGGTTCCGCCACGGTGAGCTCGACGCCCTTGAGCTCCGGGACGTACGCCTTGGCGATCATCAACAAGAAGTTTTCCAAGTTGTCCGTGGAACCACCGAGCCAGTACTGCAAAGAGTTCATGAAGTTGCGCGCATCCGCAGCCTTGTCGGACGGCAAGTACTTCAACACCTTGGGCAAGGTTCTGACGAGCTTCAACATGCCCTCCTCGAAACCGCCGGATTCCTTCTTCTTGCGCATGAAGGAGGCGATGGCGGACTTGGATTGACCGAGCTGCGCCATGGAGAAGGTGCCGAGCTTGTTCAAGCGCATGACTTGCGGCATGGACGGGAAGATGATGCACGCATCCAACTTCTCGCGCATCGGCTGCACGATGTCGACAATCTTTTCAGCGAGCTCTTCGATGAAGATGAGCGAACCAATGAAGATGTTCGACGTCTCGACGTCCTTCTTGAGCGCCTCCAAGTTGTCCTTGTTGCGCAACTCCTCGAGCAGGTAACCGCACACTTCGACGCACACCTTTTCATTGGTATCGTTAATCTGTTTCACCGCCGCGGAGAGCGCGGATTGGTACTGAGACTCCAAAACGACGTACGTCACCTTGACCACCGCGCGTCCCTTCGCCTCGGGCACGATGCGGCGCACCTCCGGGTCCACCGTCGTGAACAAGCCTCGCGAACCGGACGACATGTCCTCAATCTTATCCTCCTCGCTCTCACCCTTCTTCTTAAGCGGTCCCTTCGGTCCCGTGGCGACGGCGCGCGTCACCGGCGCCGATCGACGCGCACATCGAGTCGCCTTGGCCGCGTTCGCCTGCGCGGATAACGTACGTACAACCAGTCAGTCGCCCGCCTCCGCGTCCCGCGCGCGCGCGCGATCGTCCCACCCCCGACCCACCATCCGACCGACGCGCGTCCACCACCCGCGATCGATCGATCCACCCACGCGCGCGCATCCGCAAGTGTCCACATCTCCACGTATCTCGCGCCACCACCCGTCTTTCCCCCCTCTCCCCGCGCGCGCGCGCGAAAGGGTTGCAGATAAGTCCCCGATCGTCCCCATCGCTCGAACCTCGTCGCGCGTACGATGGCGTCGTCGTCTTCGTCTCGCGTCCACGACGACGACGATCGATCGTTCATTCGCGCGTTCGTTCGCTCGTTCGCGATCGCATCGCATCACCGCGCACGCACCGTCACGCGCTTCGACGCGTTCGCGATCGTCGCCCGTGCGCTGAGGCTGGCGCGCATGATGCCGTCGACCGTGATGAGGCCCGGGCGGTGTCTGTCTCGACCGCGACGCGCTTTTCGGTCGTCAAGTCACGCGATCGACGACGACGACGACTTTCGTGCGTGTGTCGTGTGCGCGCGCGCGAACTCGTGAGAGGTCTCGTGCGCGGGCGCGTGTGTCGTTCGCGCGTTCGTCGTCGTCGATCGTTCGATCGCGCGCGCGCGCGGGAGATGACGTCGGCGCGGTCGGTCGGGATCGGACGCGTGGCGTGATCCGTGATCGGCGACGCGGTACGTGGACGTCTTTGTATGGAGCGCGCGCGCGCTAAAATTCACACTGTATGACGTATGTGGTGGTTCGTGACTCGTCAGTCATGTATGGACGCTCTGATCCCGCACTACTTAGAGAGATCTCTCCGACACATACTACACGCGTCACAGGCGCGTGACACGGGGTTTTCGTGGGCGTTCGTTCGTTCGTGAGTACCGGTCACGACTCGTCGCGGGGGGGACTGGAGGGCGTGACGTGCACGTGTGTGTACTCGATGATGGGCTTTCATGGATAGTGAATACGTCCCGTGGACTCGTACGCGAGCGCGAAAAAGTCAGGTCCCCGTGCGATGTCTGTCGAAGCGTACGCGAAGGATGGATGACGACGCGATGGCGGGACGTCAGAGCGTGAAGTCGCGTGCGTCGTCGTCAGTGTCCGTCCGAGACCGCGTCGCGCGCGCCGAGTCGTTCGTCGGTCGGTCGGTCGGTCGGTCGTCCACCGCCCGTTCCGTCGTCGTCCACCTCGTCGTCGTCGCGTCCATCGACCATCATGGGTGTCTTGTCGTTGATCCTCGCCCATCCTGGGGACGTCGTGCCGCTGATTCGAGTGAAGATGATGGCGGATAAGGCGAAAAAGTTACCGAAAGAACCCAACCTCGCGTACTGTTACGATGTGTTGAACAAGGTGTCGAGATCGTTCGCGATCGTCATTCAGCAGTTGGACCCAGAGCTCAGAGACGCGGTGTGCGTGTTTTATCTCGTCTTGCGCGCGTTGGACACGGTGGAGGACGACATGTCGATTCCGATCGAGGAGAAATTGCCGCACTTGTACGCGTTTCACGAGTACATTCACGACAGGTCGTACCAGGCGGATTGCGGGGAGAAGCACTACAAAGATTTGATGAAGAACTTTCCGCGCGTCACCGACGTCTTTTTGGGGTTGAAGAAGGAGTATCGACTCGTGATCACGGACATCACGCAGCGCATGGGGAACGGTATGGCCAAGTTTATCGAGAAGGAGGTGATGGACATGGCGGATTTCGATGAGTACTGCCACTACGTCGCCGGTTTGGTCGGCATCGGCTTGTCCAATCTGTGGGGCGTGTCCAAGATGGAGAGCAAGGATTTCATCGGCGAAGAGAAGCTATCCAACTCGATGGGCTTGTTTTTGCAAAAGACGAACATCATTCGCGATTACCTGGAGGACATACAAGAGCTCCCGGCGCCGCGCATGTTTTGGCCGAGAAGCGTGTGGAGCAAGTACGCGAAGGAGTTGGACGATTTGCAACACGAAGAGCACCGCGAGAAGGCTGTGCAGTGCATGAACGAGTTGATCACGAACGCTTTGACGCATTCATTAGATTGTTTAAAGTACATGAGTCGCATCAAGGAGCGCTCCATCTTCAGATTCTGCGCTATTCCGCAGGTGATGGCCATCGCAACGTTGTCCGAGTGCTACGGCAATGAAAACGTCTTCAAGGGCGTGGTGAAGATTCGTCGGGGTTTGAGCGCGCGAATCATGCTCAAGTGTAACAACATGTACGAACTCGCCACCGGGTTCAAGCACTTCGCGAACGAGCTCGTGCACAAGGTTCAACCGAAGATTGATCCCAACGGCGAGGAAACCATGGAACGCGTCGAGGCGCTCGAGGCGGCGTGCGACGAAATCATCGCCAAGGAGAAGGAGCGCATGCGTCTCGAACACGAAGACGAGCCCACGTCGATGCTCACTCGGATCATCTTATGGTTCATGTGCTTGGGCTACTTTTTGTACGCGTGGAACCTCCAGAGCGTTCGAGAGTCTCTCGGCGTCAACCCGCACGCCGGCGACACGCGCGTCGACGCGTTTCAACGCGCGCTCGCGACGCTGTGCATGATGTCCACTAGTCTCCTCGTCGTCATCGGAAACAAGAAATAGACGACGATCGCGACGTCGTAGAGGAGAAGAGGGAAGGAAAAGGAAGAATTGCCGCATTAAATATCAACTATAATAGAGCCGAACGTCGCGCGTCGTCTAATAGCCGTCCATCTTATCCTGCGCTTCGCTCGCCTCGTTCGCGCCGTCGATGCCCTTCTTCCAGAACCATCCCGCCAACGGGAATCCCGTGAACACGAACCACCCCAAAATCGGCGCGTACAGACCGGAATCGCTCTGCACGACGCCAAAGATTGGATTCTTGTACGCGTACTCAAACACCGACCCCGTCGCCGCGATGAGCACGATGACGCTCAGCAACAGGTACGCGGGCCACGGAACGCCACCTCGCGATTCTGCAGCCTTACGCTCGATGTCCCGTCGCTCCCAGATCGGGATCTCGTCGTCGTCCGCGCGCGTCGTGGACGCGCTCGGCTCGTCATCGGTCGCGCGCGGGATGACGACGACGCGCGACGACGACGCCGACGAGGCGACGCCGCGAACGACGCGCGCGGCCGACGCGCGAGAATCGCGACGCGCCGCCGACGCGCGCACGCGAATGACGGGTGCGGTGCGTGCGGCGAGCATGGCGCGCGAGAGAGTGTGGGAACACGTTTCGGATTATTTTTCTTTTCTTCGCGGCGCCGAAAAAAATAAAATAATAAAAGAAGACGTTCAATTTTTACAACGAATGAATGCGAGCGCGCTCGAGTCCGTGTCTCGACGCGCGCGGTGAAGGTAATACTACCGTGAACTCCCCGACTCATCGCGCGACGTCCGGCGCGGTGAGCGGGTACTCGGGAAGACCGCCGATTTTATTCGGCGGCCAATACTTGAACGTCGCGCGACCGATGACGCGCTCCTTCGGTAACGGTCCCCACGCGTGCGAATCGAACGAATTGTTCCTGTTATCCCCCATCACGAATAGATTATCCTCCGGTACGGTGAACGGACCGTAATTGTACTGAATCGGTTCGAGTTTTAACTCTTTCCCTCTCGAGACGCCGTTGACGTAGAGCTCGCCGCGCTTCACCTGCACGACGTCGCCCGCCACGGCGACGACGCGTTTAATAAACACCTCGTTCGACACGTTTCGAGTCTTCGGCGTCTTCGGAGGGTTAAAAATGACCACGTCTCCCGCCTGCGGGTCTCGCTTGAACCGATACGTGATCTTCTCCGCGATTAACCGATCGCCGACGTCGAACACCGGATACATGGACAAGGACGGAATGTACCTCGGCTCGGCGACAAAGTGTCGAAACCCGAGCGACACCGCGAACGTGATCAACACCGTCGCGACGTCCTCGCGATTGAACTGCAACACCTCCGGCACCCACTCCGGGTAATCGATGTCCACGACGTACGCGTCGTCCTCCTCGTCGTCGTCGTCGTCGTCGCCGTCGCCGCTCGCGCCCTTCCCGCCGCCGCGTCCCGAGTCTCGCGTCGCGTCCGTCGCCTGCGCGCGCGCGCGCACGAGATGGCCTCTCGCGCGCGAGACGATAGACGCCGCGCGCGGTGCCGCGGTGGACGCCGACGTCGGCGTCGGCGTCATCGCGCGCGCGCGCGCGAACGATGCGCGGGTCGGGACGACGACAACCCCGGGGACGTCGCGCGCGAGCGTCGCGCGCGTCGTCGAGCGCGCGCACGCGCGAGAGGACGCGCGGGAAGAGGCGGAGACACCGCCGCCGACGGCGTCGGTGCGCGCGCGCGCGAGCGACGACGACGAGGACGCGTGCATCGTGGCGTCGCGGAGTGACGCGTCAGAGGGACGCGCGGGACGCGGGACGCGCGGCGTCGCGGACGCGCGCGCGAGGGCGATGACGACGCCGAGCGAACGCGAGGCGCGCGCGAGGGCGAAATCCGACGTCGCCGCGCTCGCGAGGTCGCCGGGACGCGCGCGAAAGCGCGACGATGATGAATTCTCATTTCGTCCGTTTTCTTCGGTGAGGGCGAGCGACGACGACGACGACGACGATGAGGATGAGGATGAGGATGAGGATGAGGCGACGACGTCGACGCGGACGAGTGCGAGCGTGGTGATCGAACGCGCGCGCGCGGCGGCGCGCGCGGCGGTGGCGGCGGCGGACGCGTTATCGCCGAAGAGGAACGACGACGAGACGACGACGACGACGAGAGCGGCGACGCCGCCGCACCTGCGACTGGCGCACGCGACGCCGCCGCGCGCGCGAGGAATTTTCGCGACGAGTCCGAGTCCGAGTCCGAACGGTGCGCGTCGGACGTCGACGCTCGGTCCGGCGAGACGCGTGGCGGCGAGACCGGCGCCGGTGCGCGCGCCGACGGAGCGCGAGCGACGGGACGCAGCGAGACGCGTGGTGGACAGCGCGCGGAGCGTGGCGGCGACGTCGACGAAAGTGGTCGACGACCGCGGCGCGCACTTTCGTGTGTTTACGAACGCGCGCGATCGAGCGAGCGTCGATCGGCCGCGAGCGGAACGGACGTATCGGCGGACGGAAGAACGCGAGAGCGACGAGAGCACGCTGCGAAAACTGTTGCGCATCGCGGCGCTCGCTGATCGTCGTGATCCTCCCCCGAGGCGGCGCGCGGAGAGCGGTGGTTTCGGTGACGTGAAAGAGGCTGTGGGTTTTTTGAGCTCTCCGAACAAGGTGCGCGCCGCGAGACCGCGATTGTAATTCTATGTTGTTTGTTTCACAATTCGTCTATTCGCATCCGTCTATTCGCATCCGTCACTCGCCTCGGTACACGCACGTCGGTAAAAAATACTTGTCGCCCCACCAGTACCGACGCTTGACGCCCTCCCAAATTTTGGAATCCGCGGTGTCGATCGATTTCATCTCGAACGTCACCTTGAATCCCAAGCGTCCGAGTTCAATCTCGGCGACGCGATTGTACACCATGTGGAAAAAGATGTTATCCGGACACATGCCGTTGAAATAGCTATACAAACCGCCCTCGCGCAACAGTTTCGGAAGCAAGGCGTGAAATCGACGCATATCGTCGTACTCCTCGCCGTACGTGTCGAAGAAGATGGCGTCGAATTTCACCCCTTTCTCCGCGAGTCGTGGCAACACGTCTTGCCACCGTCCAAACTCCACGTTGACGCCCTTTTTCCCGTCCCATCCCGCGCGAGACATGTGCGCGCGCACGTCCGGGTGCGCCTCGACGATCGTGTGACTCCTCGGCCTTCGATCCTGAATGTGTCCATCGATGATGCCCATGCCGAACCCGACGTTCATGACGTCGCCCTTCGTCTCGCACAGCGCGTCCGCGTGCGCCTCCATCAGCGGTCCCTCCCAACTCATCATCACCGCGTCACCGTTCTCGTCCAACAACTTATCGTCCCCATCGTATCGAACGGGCGTCGCCAGGTACTCGGCGCTCTCCGCGTTCGCTCTGCACGCGCCCGACGTCTCCGCCATGGACGCCTCGCCCGCCGCGAGCTCCGACGCCACCGCGTACTCCATCATCGCTCCCGCCAACTCGGCGTGTCCGTGTCCGCTCGCGTACTGTCCCGCGGAATCTCCATCGTTATCGACGTCGTTCCACGCGACGCCCTCGGCGAGGAGGTACCGCACGACGTCCACCGCGTTCCCAGCCGCCGCGTGCATCAGGGCGTTGGCGCCGTTCTTGTCCCGCGTCGTCGGATCGGCGCCGGCGTCGATGAGACGCATGAAGTTCTCCGTGTCGGCGGCGCGCGCGGCGGCGCGAAGGTCGCCGTCGCGCTTGAACTCGGCGTGCGACGATTCGGTCGCGGACATGGCGTCGACGCGCCGGGAAGACGACGAGCTCGCGACTGGGGACTGGTGCACTTTTTCGGGGGATTTTCTCGACGAATTTGTTTTTGTTTTACACGGACGTCCATCACGCGTTCGCGACGTCGGCGTGCTCGGTGGCCAGGGCGTCGCGCGCGGTGCTGATGGTCGCGATGTCTCCGGAATCTATGGCGGTCAAGACGCGCATCGCGTTTTCGGCGGTGGCGGCGCACGCGGCAGCGTCGAAAGAGCGACGGGAGAGAGCGCGTTTGGCGGTGATGACTTCCAACTCGGACGCCTTGACGCTCGCGATTTGGATGACGTCGGAGGGTAAACACGCCATTCGAGCAACGTTGAGACCGAACGAGCGGTGGGCGACGCCCGGGGTGAGCTTGTACAGGAACTGGATTCGAGGCATTTCGTCCGACGAACCGGGAAGCTCGACGTACGAGGTGAAGCACGACGAGCAATGCGAGGGATATTTCGCCTGGACGTCGCGCGCGACGGATGGATAGTGCGTGACGAAGAGTGTGAAGCACTTGGCGTCGCGCACGAGGTGTTCGAGCGTCGCGTTCGCGATGGCGACGCCATCGTGCGTCGACGTGCCTCGACCGAGTTCGTCCATGATGACGAGAGACCGCGGCGTGCAAGTCTCCAGAATGTTTGAAGCCTCGGACATCTCCTCGAGAAAGGTCGACGACCCCATGGCGAGATTGTCGCTCGCGCCCATGCGCGTGTACACTGCGTCGAGGACGGTGAGGGTCGCTCGCTTCGCCGGAACAAAACTTCCAACTTGCGCCATGATGCTCAGCAACGCCACCTGTCGAATGTAACAACTCTTTCCGCCCATATTCGGGCCGGTGATGACGAGCGCACGCGTGCGTTCGGAGTGAAGATCGATGTTGTTCGGGACGAAGTCATCGAGAAGATGCGCGTCCAAGACCGGGTGCCTACCATCGATGATTTCTAACGACGGGGGCGACGCGTCGTCCAAAAGTTGTGGACGGACGTAGCCTTCATTTCTAGATAAAATCGCCAGTGCGTGCAGCGAGTCCAACGTCGCCACAGCGCTCGTCGCCGATTTGAATGTCGTGTAATGCTCGCGGAACGACGCAAGGAACTCCTTCCAGGCTGCATCAGCGGCGATCGTGTGTTTTTCGTTCGCGCATTCCAGCGTGGCGGCGGCTTCCGTCACCTGGGGTGGATGGTATCGAACAACCTTTTTACTCTTGTTTGAACTCACTTTAATCCATGTGTTCGGACACGAACGATCCATGGGTACCTCTATGAGCCACTCGCCACCACCCACGCCGCCCACGGTGGTGTAACCGAGACGAGGCATGCCGAGCTTGCGGCGAAGTTCCGGCAACAGGTCGTCCATGGCCTTCTTACCATCTTCGACGGCGACTGTGGCGGCGTGCAAATCCGGGAAACGAGTCGGATCGTCGTGAAACAGTCCAATTTTTGTTTTCGATGGTTTTTCATCGCACGCCACATCCAAATTCAGCGCGCTGAGAAATCTATCGGCGAGTGCGCAGAGCATGGGATCGGCGATGACTTCTAGTAATTCGTTCAGCAGCGCCGATTCAATTTCCGTGGCAACGCTCGCGCGCATCGAGCCACACGCTTCACCAAATTTGGATAACGAAGTCAAAGCGCTGACGAATTCCGCCGGCGTTGCAGTACCGTGAAAAACGCGCGCGAGATGCTTCTGTAAATCCGGGAGCTGCTTCAGTTGAACCTTCAATCCTTCAAATTTGTTATGACTGGCTTTGTCGTAATCCACCATCGACCCGTTTTCGAATTCCGTGAGTTCTCGCAGCGCCTCGACCGCGTCGAGTCTACTCTCAATGGCGGCTTTCGAGCGCAAAGGATGGCTCACCCAGTGACGAAGAAGACGTCCTCCCATCGGCGTGATGGTGTGGTTCATCAGCCACAACAAACTCCCCTTGTAACTACCTGCGGAAGACGTGAGCACTTCCAACTGTTTCAACACGTTCGGTGACAATTTCATCTCGTCCACGCCCTCAAGCGGACGAAACGCGGCGTCGAGTTTCAGAATGTCCGATTGGCCGAAATCGTTGAGATACTTTGAACCGGCGCAGAGCGCGGTGTGCACTAACGGCGTCGCCTCTTCAGCTTTCACACCGGTCAATTCGACGTTGGTAAGCGCGTCGCGCGTGAGATACTCGATGCGAGCGGCGTCTTTGCCCGAGCCGTACAGCGCCTTGATCAACCGCACGGTGGGTTCGCTAATGGGCTCCACGAGGACTATCTCCGCCGGAGAGATGCACAACAGGCGAGATTCCAGTCCCGGTCGTTGTAAGGTGTCGACGAATTCACCGTTTAAAACGTCCCCAGTGCTCGTTTCGATGGCGGCGAGTCCGATTCGCGTCATCGATCCGCCTCCGCGCTCCTCGGCTACGCACAGCAAGTAATTGGACAAACTCCAAGACGCCGACGATTTTTCACTGTCGCCGCCCGAGTTTGAGAGCGCCGCGCCCGCATCCAGCGTCGCCTTGGTGTACAACCCGACCAACTGTCTCTCGAACAGCCCACTCTTATTCCCGCTCGCGCTCTCCCCGCTCGCCTTCAGCGCCGCCGTCTCCGTCTGTTTCACGACGCCCACTTTAAATCCAGCCTTGACCAACCGTCGCACGTACACGTGCAACCGCACCACCGGCACGCTTGCCGTGAGATAATTCCTCGACTGATACGCGAAAATCCCCAACGCTTTGCTTGCATCCCTTGCGTCGTCGCCGTAAAAATGATACTTATATCCGACCTCGATCATCAACAGCGTCCCCGGATATTTCTCCTTGAACGACTTCACCGACAACTCCAACGGCGTCATCTTCATCGTCGTGCCACCCTTACTCGCCCCAGCCGCCGACGACGACGCCACCGCGCTACCGCTCTTTTCGTCTCCGATCCCACCATCCACCTCCAAATCTCTTCGTCGCCGATCGAGACTCAATTTCTGTATAAACTTTGCTCGCGTCCCCGGCGACGACGGTTTCAACGCCGCCAGCGTCTCCTCCGCCGACCGCGCGGGCTCAGACGCCCGAGGCACGCCGCACGGCGTCTCATCACCGCGCACGGACGCCTCCGCGCGCGTCGGCGTCTCAGACGACGTCCCCGCGTCCACCTTCGCCCGTTTCGGCGCGACGTTTTCGTCGTCACTCGCGTCGATAATCACGGGCCCACCGTCGTCGCCGTCGTCGTCGACGCCGTCGTCGTCGACGCGTCGCTTCTTTTTCGCCGACGACGTCGAGGCGAAGAAACTCGATATCGTGCGTTGACCCTTGGGCGGCGG
>Ga0181565_10002461_pt1 | contig 14174 bp, 3 predicted proteins | sample 101ome_16_FD_129661 | JGI IMG/M metagenome (GOLD analysis project Ga0181565, IMG submission 129661) | Coastal salt marsh microbial communities from the Groves Creek Marsh, Skidaway Island, Georgia - 101401AT metaG (megahit assembly) | ecosystem: Environmental > Aquatic > Marine > Intertidal zone... | reverse complement strand
GACGGGTCGTATTACGACAACGGTGGGTCCACGCCGACCCCAACGCCCGCGCCCGCGGATGACGGGTCGTATTACGACAACGGTGGGTCCACGCCGACTCCATCCGCCGCGCCGACGCCGGCGCCAGTGGACGACGGGTCGTATTACGACACGCCGACGCCAACGCCGTCAGCCACGCCAACGCCGTCAGCCACGCCGACGCCAACGCCGGCGCCGATGCCCGCGGACGATGGTTCGTATTACGACCAGCCCACTCCAATGGTTATGCCGATGCCGTCCATCGCGCCGACGCCGACGCCGTCAGTCACACCCGAGCCGTCCGCGACGCCGACGCCGTCCGCGACGCCGGACGATGGATCGTACTACGACGCTCCCGACGCGCCGACGCCGACGCCGTCCGCGATGCCCGAGCCATCGACGAGCGTTTCACCGGAATCTTCGGCCAGTGCGACACCTGAACCTTCGGCCAGCGCGACACCTGAACCTTCGGCCAGCGCGACTCCGGAACCGAGCGCGAGCGCGACACCTGAACCTTCGGCCAGCGCGACTCCGGAACCGAGCGCGAGCGCGACTCCGGAACCGAGCGCGAGCGCGACTCCGGAACCGAGCGCGAGCGCGACTCCGGAACCGAGCGCGAGCGCGACTCCGGAACCGAGCGCGAGCGTTTCGCCTGAACCTTCGGCGAGCGCGTCACCCGAAACTTCGGCCAGCGCCACCCCTGAACCATCGGCCAGCGCCACGCCGACGCCCGCGCCGGCGGACGCCGACGACGGTTCATATTTAGACGGGACGCCCGAAGCGTTACCCTCGCCGCCGCCGCCGTCGCCGCCGCTGTCTCCACCGCCGGCGGGCGCGCCGCATCCGCCGTCACCGCCACCGTCGCCGCCGCCGCAACCTGAACCTGAACCGGCACCGGTGAACTCGTTCACGCCGACGCCCAACGCGTCGACACAAAACTTGGACGACGCGCCGCCTGCGAGCGACGGTTCGTACGACACGCCGCCCGCGACGCCGACGACGACGCCCGAACCGCCGGCGAATTCGACGAACGCCGAACCGAGCGAATCGACGACACCCGCGACGGCATCACCGTCGCCACCGTCGCCGCCGCCTCCGGGCGTCCCGCCGGCGCCTCCCGCGTCGCCGCCGCATCCTCCGCCGCCGCTTCCGCCGTCGCCGCCGTCGCCGCCGCCGCCGTCGAGTCCGCCGCCGCCGCCGAGCGGCGCCCACTACCACAACGTCACCGTGGAGGCCGGCCAAGCGGTCCTCATGTTCAGGCCAAACGCGAAATCCATCGTCGGTCTCGCGACGGCGAATCAGCAATTGCACTTGACGTTTTTGGAAAACGACGAAGTCGTGACGGCGCCGAGCCTGCCGTCGTGGTGTCGACTCTTCGTCAACCAAAACAAGCAAATGACGCTCCCGGTGACGGTGGACAACGGAAACACGCTGCAAGTCGCGGTGGAAGCGTCCGCGGCGCCGGGCGCTCGACGCACCGTGTACGTGCGATACGGCTCGCAACAATACGTGTTCGACGTGCGAACGCGTCCGTCGGCGCATTCGCCGCCGCCGCCGCCGTCCGCGCCGCCGTCGCCCGCGCAGGTTGTTCTCGGACACGTCGCCGCGAATCATCCTCGAACGTGCACGTCCGCCGAGGCGTATAAATGGTCCACGCTCACGAGACCCGATCGATCGAGCGTGCCGTCGAATGAATGGTGCGCGAGAAGCGTCGGTTCGACGAATAAAACGTTTGAGGCGCCGTTGTGTTCGAGCGCGAGCGGTCGAGACGTCATAATACTCGTCGACGCCAGCGACGCCGTGGGTGCGGATATCTTTTACGGGAAGATGATCGACATGCTTCACGATCTCTATTGCACCATCGAAGGGACGAATTCGCGTGTGGGGTTGATTTTATTACCCGGTTCGAGTAATCCGTACGTGTGCGACGCGTACACGAGTTACATTCCGCTTCAACAACACACGAGTGCGGATTTCCACGCGCGTTTGGAGGCGTTGCGCAACGACACCGGGGCGTGTTGCGGGAAAAGTGTGCCTCTGGCGCAGGGTTTACGCGCGGCGCACGGATTGTTTCGAGATTTCGGCGCGTACCCGGCGAACGCGCGAAGCGTCGTCTTCGTCACGGCGTCGCACCCGTCGACGCCCGTCGAACAGGAGACGTGTCTCTTCGTCAGTCTGCCCGCATTCAGACGGATGACTCGGGATCATCCATTCAACGTGGACGATAACGGTGAAAAGATGACGGCGTGTCACTACAAGATGCGCACGGTGCAAGTCGCCGCCGGCGAGTTGAAACTCTCCGGCGCGCGGCTCTCCGTCGTCGCCGTCCCCGGCGCGAATGGACACGTGCCCTCGAGCGCGTATTACGCCGGTTCACCGTGGTCCAGTCGATGTCACGGCGACGGTAACTGTACCTTCTCCGCGCCGTACGGCGGTGATCGCGGCGTGTGGGGGCCTTGGTACACGGACGCCAACGGCGCCGTCACGCGCGAGTACGACGCCGGCGCGCCGCTCGACTGTTCCATCAATCTTCGTCCCGGCGCTCCGGTGGTGAGTAAACCCGTGCTCACGAACGCCTTGCGCGTCAACGCGTGGGATCCACTCGTGTACGCCGACACCCTGGCCGTCGCTATGTGTCCAGCACCGGCGTGTCTCCCCAAAGAACTCTCCAACGCCACCCTCGTCGACGGGTGCGTCGGCGACGCCGCCGACGCGTGGTCCACCACCAAACGATGCATCAGCGATGAATCCTTCGCCGCGTGCGATCGACTCATCCCTCGCAACGACACCTGTCACGCCGTCGCGATACAGGAACCCGTCGTCATCGGCACCGTCAAGGGCGCCCCCGCGATGTCCACCGCGCTCGAGTGTCGCCAAAAATGCGCCGGCGTCTTCACGCCCACCCGCGCGAAAACCATTCGCGTCGTCTGCGTCCACGGCGGCGCGTGCGACACCGATATCATCGATCACGATCCACACGGGGCGTATTATCCCGCCCATTACCCGACGACGACGCACTATCCCGCCTATCCCGCGTGAGAAGTCGTCGGCGGCGATGTAACAACAAAAAGTTTCTGAAAATCTCAAAAAGTGTCCCGAGCCGAATGAAGTAACGTCCCACACCGAGTCGCGTCGACACACCCCGACGCGCGGACTCGAGAACCACCCCGCGCGACGCACCGTAGCACTCCCCGTCGTCTCGTCGCCTCCGCGATCGCGTGTACCGCGCGCGCGTCGACGACATGGCGCCCGGCCCGCGCGGTCGCGGTGGCGGCGGCGGCCGACCTCGACGTCGCGCCGTCGCCGTCGCCGACTCGGACGACGACGAGACGGACGCGTCGAGGAGCGATGAGGACGTTTTCGAGGACGTGCGCGCGAACGATGCGTTCGAGGACGAGGAGATTGATGAGGACGAGGCGTTTAACGATGAGGATGACGAGAGGTACGGGGACGTCTTCGCGGGGGACGACGACGACGACGTCGAGTTCGGCGACGAGGATGAGTTCCAGGCGGCCGAGGGGGGCGAGGGGGCGAATGAAGACGACGACGACGATGATTTGAACGCATTGATGGACAGCGATGCCGACGAGGAGGAAGAGAGACCGGTGGAGAGACCGCCGCGCGCGTCCGCCGCGCGCCGGTCGACGGCGGCGGACGAAGACGAAGACGTACGAGACTTGGTCTCCGACGGTGACGATGATTCGGACGAGGACGACGGGCGACGCGCGCGCGTGCTGGATGATATCGTCGGTGAACGGCGAGGCGTCCGACTCGATCCGAGGTTTCGACCGGTGCAGAATGAACGCGTTCCCGAGAACCCGATGGCGATTCCCATGCGACTCGCCGAGGGCGAGGCGCCGTTGACGCTCAAGGATGTCATGGCGTCCCTGGGCGAAGGTGCGGTGGATAAGGAGACAGCGAAACGATTGGCGAAGATTGCAAAGACGAAAGCCGCGGACGCGCCGCTGGCGAGACCGATTCGCGAGAGAATTGATCGGAAAGCGGCGTACGCGGAGACGAGCAAAGACGTGTCCAAGTACCAAGCCGTCGTCAAGGAAAATCGTGAAAAGAGAACGTTAAAGTTTGAACCGGCGAGGAAGGAGATGCAGCGAAAAGACACGCTCGGTGCGCTCGTCGCGGATTTCACGCCGAAATCTGATCTCGAAAAAGAAATCGCCAAGGTTTTGAGCGACGCGGGACACGCGAGCGCCAAGGATGTCGTCCGGGGCGAAATGGTGGAGATGAACCATTTAGACGTCGAGGACGTCAAGGAGAGACAGGCGAAACTCGCCAAGATGCGCGCGGTGTTGTTTTATCACGAACAAAAGGCGAAACGTTTAAAGGCGATCAAGTCCAAAGCGTTTCATCGACACAATCGTAAGGGGGAGTTGAAAATCGTCGGCGACGACGCCGATGACGAGGATTTCGAAGACGGCGAGGGCGATACTCCCGAGGAAAGACGCGAGTATCTCCGCGCGCAGGAACGCATGCTCTTGCGACACAAAAACACGTCGAGGTGGGCGAAACGCGCCATCAAGAAGGGCATCGCGCATCTCGCGGGAACGAGGGAGAAATTACAGGAACAACTTCGCATCGGGCAACGGTTAAAGGAGAAAATCGAGGGTCGACGCGGATCGACGAGCGACGACGACGACGCGAGCACCGACGCGGAATCCGACGACGACGATGACGGTGATGACGCAGGCGATGATCCCGTCGCGGAGCGTAAGCGTCGACTCAAGGCGAAAGCGGCGGCGTTGAAGGCGATCGAGGAGGGCGAAGACGCCGTCGACGGCGCGAATGAGAGTTTGTTCAAATTACCCTTCATGGCGCGCGCGATGGAGAAGCGTAAATCGGAGACGCGGGCCGAGGCGCAGCGTTTGCTCGACGAGCTCGATGAGATGGAGAACGATGGGAGCGACAGCGACAGCGAGAGCGACGACGGCGACGGCGAGGAGTGGGCGGCGATGACGGCGAGAGCCAAGGGCGCGACGGATGGCGCGACGACGTCGGCGGCGAAGCGCGCTCGCGACGACGACACCGAAAACGTCGTCGCAAAGTCAAAGAAGAAGAAAAACAGCGCGCCTAAACCGCCAAAGGCGAAACCCATAGATGAGATTCCGAACGCCGCGAGACGCATGCGAGAAAAAGCGGCGCGACGCGTCGCGCCGCCGAAGGTCGAGGAAGATGAAGACGAACCCGTCGTCATGCTCGACGAGGAGCGCACACTCGGCGCGACGAATGAAGAATTAATGCGTCGCGCGTTCGCGAACGACGACATCGAGGCTGAATTCGAAAAAGAAAAGCTCGCCGATGTCGATGCAGAGCTTCCCAACGCCGACGTCCCGAAAAACCTTCCGGGATGGGGCGCGTGGGCGAGCGAACAACGCGTGCCGAAGTGGATGCAAGACGCCGAAAAGAAAGCCAAGGCGGAACGCACCAAGGCGCTGAAGAATCGTCGCGACGCCAAGCTCAAACACGTCGTCATCAGCGAAAAGTTTGATAAAAAGGCGGCGCAGTTCAACGTGGAATCGCTCCCGCACGGATACGCGAGCAAGGCGACGTACGAGGGATCGATGCGACAACCGCTCGGCCCGGACGTCAACACGGTCGGCATGTTCTCCAAGCTCAACGCGCCGAAGATTTTGAAACCGACGGGATCCATCATCAAACCGCTCAAACTTCCAAAGCAAAAGCAAAAGAGCGCCGGAAAATCCAAATCCAAATCCAAGGGGCGATAGTCGTTAGAGTTTTGTCCGTGTATCTCATCTTAAACATTCAAGACACCGCTTCTACTACCCTAATCCTACTACAGGTGCTACACTAATCCTACTACTATGACCGCGCGCGCGCATCCGCTACGGAACGCCCGCCGGTTCATCCGTTGCCCTGTCGTGTTCCGCGTCGTCGTCGTCGTCATCGTCGCGCGCCGTCGCCTTGTCGCACGCCTCGCGCCATCGAATCGCGTACGGCGCGCCGTACGCGCCGCCGAAACACACAACGGCGTTCCACGTCAGGTGTATCGCGCTCGACGTGAGAATACCGATCCACACGCCTCGCAGGCCGAGTCCCGGGCGACCGACGGCGAGGTACGCGCCGAGAGGCAACCCGACGACCCAGTAGGCGACGACCAATATCGGCGTCGTCACCGCTTGGTACCCGGCACCGACGATGACGCCGCCCAACGCCACCTGCGCCGCGTCGAAGACGACGAACGCGGTGAGCATGTTTACCAAATCTTTCAGCCTGGCGACGACGGCGGCGTCTTTAGAAAACGCCGAAAACACCGCGTCGGCGTTGACTCTGAAAATCGCACCCGCGACGACGGCGAAACCGAGCGATAAGATGACGGTGGCTCTCGCGTAAGTCGCCGCCTCGTGCGGTGTATTCGCTCCCAGCGCGTTTCCGACAGCCGTCGACGCGCCTCGCGCCCACAGACACGCGACTGAGTAAAAGAAAAAGTACGTGTTCGAGAGAAACGTCTGCGCGTCGAGCTCGAGCGTCGCGTTCGCGCACAGACCCGCGAGAACGGTGTTCAAGTCCCACGACCACCACTCGATGGCGCTCATGAACAATCCGGGCACGGCCAACTTGAGATACGAGCCCCACCCTGAAAACCCGTCCGCGAAGACTCGAACGTCTCGCATCGCCGCGCGACACGTCGTCGACGTCGCGAACGCGGCCAAGTACATCGACATCGTCCCGAAATCGATCGTCGTCAGCGCCCACGCTGCGCCCTCGATGACGTTCGCGCCCTGAACGACGCTCGCGCCTCGCCTCGCGAACGCGCGAATGAAGACCCACGGCGCCACAAACTTGAGCGGCGTCGTCGCCGCGCTCAACGCCGCCACTCGCCGCGTCGACCGCGTCGCCATCATCGTCTTCAAACTCGCGCACGTTACCGCTTGCGCGAACAACCCGATCGACCGTATCCTCGCGAATCGCTGCGTCAACGCGCTCGTCGTCTCGCTCGTCCCGAGCGCGCGCAAAAACGTCCCGCAAAACCAAAAAATTCCCATACCCGGCGCGCACGCCATCGTCCACAAAACGGCGACGCACCGGACGAACGTCCTCCCGACCGCACGCGCGTCGCCTCGCCCGTTCGCCTGCGCCGCGAGCGTGTCTGCGCCGCTTCCCAGTCCCCACAGCGCGCAGTGCGCCGTGAGCGAACACACGACGTTGGCGAGCCCAAACGCGGCGAGCGCCTCCTCCGCCTCTCCGTCCCTCGCGCGCGTCGACACGAGGTACAACTGGAAGCTCACCGACAGTGCCGTCGAGAGGTACTGCGCCGAGAGCGGCGCGCCGAGCGCGGCGACGGCGAGCACCGCCGCGAGCGTCGTTCGACGTTTCGACGTGGACAGGTACTCCGAGACATCATCGTCGTCGTCGCTCGACGACGTCTCGAGGAGCGGTCGCGCGAGGTCATCGAGCTTCCGAACGGCGCGTGCGTCGTCCGTCTCGACGTCGTCGGCGTCGTCGGCGTCGTCGGCGGCGGCGGCGCGGTCGGCGTCGGGCGCCATGTCGACGAGGCGTCAAACACTGACGCGAGAAGACGGATGAGTTTCTTCGACGCCGCCAACGCGTCGCTGTCGTCGTCGAGCGAGGACGACGACGACGATGTCGACGACGAGAGAAGCGCGCGCGACGACGACGTCGACGACGCGTCGCGCGACGCGCGTGAGGATGCGGCCGGGAAGAGGTTGAAAGATTCCAATCCAGTCCCGCGCGCGTCCGACGTCCTCGCCGCGCTCGACGAGGACGCGCGCGGTCTCGGGTCGTCCACGAACGGGGTCTCCGCGCTCGTCGCGCGTCGGCGCGTGCGTCCGGACATGGCGAGCGCGGTGGCGGCGTCCATGGAACGTCGCGCGGGGACGTCGTATTACGCCGGCGGCGGCGGCGCGCCGAAGGGCGACGACGACGATGACGACCGACGCGTGGCGACGATACGCGTCGACGCGCACAAGATTCGTTTCGTCGAACATCGCGTGGCGGTTCGATTGACCACGAGCGAGGGGAACGGGGTCGGGGAGAGCGTGCGCGCGACGGGCGCGCGGGTGGCGTTGGACGACGACATCGTCGACGACGACGCGAATCATCCCGTGGATGAACGCGAGGAGCGACGCGTGTCCATCGTCGGACCGCCTGAGTGCGTGCAGAGATGCGTCGAGTTGATCGAGGCGTTGGTGCGAGAGACGAAGAATCAAACGTCGAAGAGGTTTTATTGTCCGCGCGCGTTCTTGGGCGCCTTCGTCGGTCGAGGGCGAGGTCACGTGAAGAAAATAGAGGGCGTGTCCAAGTGTAAGATTGTGATAGCGGACGTGGATAAGGTGCACGAAGGAAACGAACACGCGGTGGTGCGCGCGATCGAGGTGACGGGGACGCCCACGCAGGTGAGTTTGGGGTATAAATTGGCGCTGCAAAATTTAGACGAGGCGTTAAAGACGACACCGGGCGCGGACGTCGACTGGGTCAAGGCGGAGCTCAAGGATACGACGGGATTCGACGTGGACGAAGAGCGAGCGCGAGTGAAACGACGAAAGGAGTTGAAAGATGGGTGAAGGATGGGTGAGGGTTCTACTAGTCGGGTGTGTGTGTCATAGAAGGAAGGTTGTAGAGTTGTCTAGTCTCGATCGGCGACGTCCCAAATTCCCGTTCGCTCAAACTTTCGCAAATTCTTAATGTTCGCGTCGAGATCCCAGCGCGAAGATGGCGCGCTCGACGCCGCGTGCGTCGTCTCGGCGTCGTTGTACTCGATCTCGACGAAATCTCTCGTCGTCGCGGAGGGCATCGACAGGTCTCGCACGACGGTGGGTTCCAGAGCCGCCGCCGCCGAAGACGAAACCTTGGCGGGCGCAACGGTCGCGTACGAGACTTTACCTGCGACGTCCGACACGTCGTATTCCTCAAACATCTGCGCGCCGGACGCGTTCGCCGTGTCGACGGATGGCGTCGCGTTTTCGTCGTGCGACGCGCGCGTGTCCTCTTCCGCGCTCGAAACTTCGTCGGCGCTCTCCGCGTCGTCCGTTTGCGGCCAGAACACGCCCATGAAATCGACCTCGCCGAACGCGTCGTCGATGACGAACGACCCCGCGGCGATCGAGGATTGTAAAAGCTTCACGATTTGTGTCAGCGAAGGCCCGCCGTCGCCGCCGTCTTTTCGTTCGCTGAGGCGAATGGTAATCGTCGACGCCGACGGATCCAAGCTCACCACGCGCACGCGCTCATCGCTGATGCCGAGCTCGACGGCGATCTCCTTGCAAAAGAAAAGTTGCGTCGGCTGACTTTGGAACTTGGAAACCTGCATGGACGTCATGAGTTCGACGTCCACCGTTTTCACGAGAGATTTAGAGCGCGCCGGCGCGAGACTTCTCGCGCGGCGTGTTCTCACGAGCTCCTCTTCGGACGGCGCGAGCACCGGCGGCGGCGGCGAGATGTCGATCTTTTCCATCGTCGTCGTCGCCGACGACGAGAACGCGATGGCGGTCTTCGCCGCGGTTCGCCAAGACATGCGCTTTTGCTCCTCTTCGACTCCATCCTGGCCTCGAATGGCGACTAAACCGCCCCCAGACGACGACACAACCCGGTGACGCGGTGGGCGCTGCGGGAGTTTGGCCCACGAGGATAAGAGTGATACGTCGAAATAGTTCAAACACGCCAACGCGCCGCCCGCGGCACCGCGCGTGCTCTGAATTTGCTCCTCGGTGAGCGCGTACGTCTCCGGAGACTCCATCTTGTCGGAGCACGACACTTCGCACTCAAATCTATGCTCATATTTTATCGCGCGAAGTAAACTCACGTTCACCTCGTTCGCGTAACTCAGCGTGAGGAAATCGAGCGATTTGCCTCGCCACTGATACGAACCGAGCATTTCGTTGAGCCCGTTCAAAAAGTACGCGACGTCGCCTTGTTGCTCCACCGTGCGCAAATCAATCGCGACGTCGTCTCCTAAACGCACGCTTCCCACCGATGTCGGCGCGACGATGGCGATGCGATCGACGGGCTGTAAACCATTCGTATTGGAAATTCGTTCCCTCGCCTTTGCGATGAGCTTACGGCACAGCACCACGCTGTTGAGATCGCTCTCGTAAATGATGACGCACGTATCTTCGCGCGCGCACGCCTCGAGTCTCGCCGGGAATTTCACCGCATCCGAGATGAACACGAGCGAACTGTACTTACGTTGCGTGTCTCGTGGATCCTTCTTCTTTGGATGCGCAACGTCACTCGCATTCTCCACCTGCGCTGGGATAGAGACGGGTTTACGTCTCGATTTCTTCACCGTCGTCGCGAGCTGCGAACTCGTCCCGTCGTCCACCGGTTGAATCTTCGTCAACGCCGCCTTCAAGAGCTGGTGTTCGATCGTGTTCGGCGTGAACTCATCGGGCACGTCGGTGTCATCAATTTCGTCCAGTTCGGCGAGAGCGACGCTGAGATTGAACATTTGCGTCTTGGCCAACGCCGAGGCGTCCGCGCACGCCTTCGCGCGCTGATAATACTTGAGACACTCCTCGACGCGTCCTTGCGACAGACGGGTGACGGCGAGGTTATACAGCGCGGGATAATACCGCGGGTGGATGGTTAGCGCCAAACGCAAGTGTTCATTGCACGCCGTCAGCGATCCCTTGCACCAATCGAGCATGGCCAAATTCGTCAACGCCTCCACATTTGCGGGATCCAACTCGAGCGCGGTGAGATAATTTGCACCCGCGAGCTGGAAGTTGCCTCGCCTGAAGGCGATGTTCCCGAGTTTGACGTGCGACGGCGAATGTTTCGCGTCAATCTTCAGCGCGTAGTTGAAGTAGTACTCTGACTTTTTCCAATCGCCGAGTTTGAGGTACAACAGCGCGAGCGTGTACACGGCGCGAATGTCATTCGGTCGTATATCGATCGCTCGTTTCATCCACTCCTTGGCTTCGCTGACGTTACCAATCTTATCCAGGACGAGACTGATGTTGTACAGCGCTTTGAAATAATGCGGCTCACGATCGAGCGCCGCGAGGTAGCTCGACCTGGCGTTGACGTAGTCGCCGGAGATGAAGTGCGCGTTTCCGACGTTGAAGTGCCCCACGGCGCTCGCCGGATCACGACGAATCGCCATGGAATACACCGCGATTCCCTTTTCTATCTTACCTTGGGCTAATAAGACGTTCGCGAGCGTGATTTGCCGCTGCGGCGTCTCGCCCAGGCCGACGCTGCGCTGCGCGAAGGCGTGCGCATATTTGGCGTCGCCCGCCATGGCGCGCACGACAGCCAGTCCGTGCATGACGTCCGGATGGTTTGGATTGCGTTCGGCGATTTTGGTGAGCACAGCCTCCGCTTCCTGCACATCACCTCGCTTGAAGCGCGCCATGGCGAATCGCAAATCGTCCTGTTCAAAGTCTTTCAACGTGCCACGCGTCGCCAAGGTGTTTTCCATAGCCGGCGCGATCGAGTCGAGAAACGTGTCATTTTCGGCAAAGCGTAGCGTAAGGTTCTCTTTGACCCAAATTCGGCGAGAGAGAACGCACATGGCGATCAGGTACGCGCACATGGCGATCGCACCGGCGGTCCAAGACGTCGAATCCGCCACGCGTTCGCTCGGCGGGGGCGCCGGAGGCGCCGGCACCGTGTACGTTCCGTCCGGAATGCATCGCACGCCGTCGATCGCCTCCTGAACCTCGACGCTGAGCACGCCGTCTGCGCGCATACGCGGTGTTTCGCCGACCCAAGCCGGGGCGCCGCTCACGAATCCGGCCGGACACGGAACACACTCGATGGACCCGAACGCGCTCGCGAAAAAGTTGTCCTCGCACTGCGCGCACGACGTCATCCCCGTCGAGGGTTGAATGGTGCCGCGCGGACACAGCGCGCACGCGTTCGATCCCAGCGCGGGCGCAACGGATCCTGGCACGCACGCCTCGCAGAACGACGCGCCTCGAAACGGTGATGCGGTGCCCACGGCGCACGGCGCGCAGCTCTGCGCGTTCGTCCCCACCGAATACGTTCCAATGTCGCAGAGAGCGCACTCGCGCACCGCCGCAGACGGTGCCGACGACACGTACGAACCGGGCGCACACTCTACGGACAATGTACCGAGCACGGGCGCGCCCACGCTGAGCGTATTGGCGGATATCGCGCTCGAGAGTCTCGCCGTCGCCGTCATCAGGTACGTTTGATTCCAGTCGCCGCCGAACGTCGGCGGTAACATCGCCGTCGAGATAATCTTGAACGTGACGATCACCGAACCTTGTCTCACGCCGACGATTTCGATGTCGTCGGTCGTCGTGCCGTCGTTGAGCGCGGCCGCGACGCCCGCTTTAAAAGTCGTCGCCTTTGCCTCGGACCACTGTGAGACGTTTCCTTGAACGCGAAGACTGAGCTCAGGCGCGCCGACGGTTGCGTTCAAGGGTGGCGGCGCCGGTGGCGGCGGTTTGGGGGGCATCGGTGGCGGTTGCGGCGGCGGCGCGGGCGGTGGCGGCGCTTGGCCGCACGACGTCTGCCCCAACTCGCCGTACGTGCTCGTGCCAGACGGGCACGCCTCGGGCTCGACGGTGCCGAGATTCGGACACTGCGTGTCCGCGGGACACAGCACGCACGACTCGGCGTTATTACTCCCGGTAATCGTGCCGTACGTACCTCTCGGGCACTTGGTGCAATCTGTCTCGGATATCGCCGCCGTCGTTGTTCCGAAAGTCCCGGCGGGACACGCGTCGCACGCGCTGCGACGCCCGGTGCTAAACGTGCCCGCCGCACAGTCATATTGCGCCGCCGCGGACGTGACGTTATCGCAATACTTTCCGGGCGGACACGGCGTGCACAGCGTCTGCGCGCCTTCGCTGAAACTTCCCAAGGAGCAGGCACTGTTTCTCGACCCATCCGTCGCGGGACATTCGAATCCCTTGGCGCACTCGTTGCACGCGCTCACTGTGCCACCGAAACTAAAGTAACCCAATTGGCAATCAATCTGTACGTTTTTCGTCGTGTCGACGCAGTAACGACCCGGCGAACAGTCCGTACACGACGTTTGGTTACCGACGCTAAATGATCCCGCGACGCACGCCGTCGTCGATACCGGTAATGGCGTCGGACACTTGTACCCGGCGGGACATCCTTGACACTCGGTTTGCGCGCGCGTCGCCGTCGTCCCAGCGGGACACAATTGCGGCGTCGAGGATTCCGCGGGACAGTAATATCCCACGGGGCAATCCAAACAATCGCTGACTGCGGTATCCACGGCGGGCTGACGAACTGGATCGGTGGGATCGTACGGGACACTAAATGCCACGGAGTTCGCCTTGATGGCCCAACCGCTATATTTCCCCACCTCACACGATTGCGGGGCGGTGAGCCCACGCTCTGGACACGACTTTCCCGCCGGACACGACTTACACTCGCCCTGCGCGGTTTCATCTTGATAGGTTCCGATTTCGCACTGCTGACACGCATTCGACCCCGCCGGGGCGTACGTGCCCGCGGGACACGCCTCCGGCACAGACTTCGTCGCTGGGTTGTAACACTTGTATCCCGCCGGACACTGAGCGCAAGATTCAGAACCGACGGTCGCCGTGTACGTACCGTCGGCGCACGTCGAACAGGCGATCGAGCCCTCCGGCGAGTAGGACGCCGCGGCGCACTTTTCCGGCTCGGTCGTTCCCTCATTCTTACAAATCGATCCCGCCGGACACGGCAAACACGCGCCCGCCCCGTCCAGCGCCGCGTACGTCCCGATGGAACACGTCGTGCACGACGCCGAACCCTCGGCGGCGGCCGTACCCGCGACGCACGTCGTCAGAGCCGTCGTCGCGATGGTCGGACACGCGTTCCCCGCGGGACACTTTGCGCACGAACCCGCCTCCTGCGCGTTGTACTCTCCGATCGCGCACGGCACCGCGATCGAATGCGTCGTCGTATCGCACTCGGTGCCCTTTGGACACGCGATACACGCGCTCTGTTTCCCGTAAAACGTGCACTCCACGGCTGATCCCTCCTTGCTCAATCCTTGGAGGTCGGCGCTCGCCGGTTGCCCGCAACTGGTATCCACCGCCGCCGACTGCGCCGTGGTCGAACACGTCAAACCGAGCGTCCCGGTCGACGGCGCGATCGTCGCGGCACATCCCGTGAGCGTCATCGTCGCCCCATCCGTGACCGGAAACACGCACGTCGCCGTGGACTGTCGG
>Ga0181565_10002459_pt1 | contig 14177 bp, 10 predicted proteins | sample 101ome_16_FD_129661 | JGI IMG/M metagenome (GOLD analysis project Ga0181565, IMG submission 129661) | Coastal salt marsh microbial communities from the Groves Creek Marsh, Skidaway Island, Georgia - 101401AT metaG (megahit assembly) | ecosystem: Environmental > Aquatic > Marine > Intertidal... | reverse complement strand
TCGACCGTCACCGTCGTCGTCCGCGCGTCTCGGCGCGACGTGATTCGCCACCGTGCCCAGCCGCCGGTTGGCTGAGAATTCCTGCGTGCCCATCGTCGTCTCGCGGTCGCGCGCGCGTCGTACCCCTCGATCGCGCGTCGAAAAGGCGCGATGGATCGTCTTCTATCACTTTGTGCGCTCGAACGTCGTCTCGACCGCGCGTCGCGCGCGTGAGTGACGTGGGCGCGTCGGATTTCGACGAAAAGTTCGTTAACGAGAGATCCTGACTCGGATTGGGCGCCGTCGTCAAAACGCGCCCTTCGTTCGCGCGGCGCGGTGACATCGCGCGCGTGGTCGAGTGTGCGCGGGAACGCGAGGCGAGATGCGCGTGTACGACGCGTCGCTTCGCGTCGTTCGCGATGCGCGCGCGTACGCGGACGAGTTGATGAATCTGTGGGTATTTTCGGCGGCGACCGGTCCTCCGCGCGCGCCGACGCCCGGATCGTTTAAGCGAACGGCGGCGACGCCGGCGCGGGCGGTGATGCGATTCGTGCGACGGGCGTACGAGGATCGTCGCGCGCGAGCGGTGTTGGTGGTGATGCTGGCGTTGGCAGCGGCGGGCGCGGCGAGCTCGAGGTCGGGCGAGGACAGACGCGAGCGAAGGGCGAGAGCGCGACGACGACGTGGGATATTGGCCGAGATGGCCAAGGCGGAGACGTACGAGGCGTTCGAGGACGCGGCGATCGAGCTGGAGCGGTTCGACGCGCAGGAGGAGGAGAGAAGAGCGGCGAGCGGCGAGGGCGAGTTGACTCGCGGCGGTTGGGGGAGCGGTTCGAGGACGTACGACGTGGATCTCATCGACGAGCAGCTGCGGCAGTTGCAGGCGCAGCGCGCGGCGGGGAACGTGGAGGAGATGATGTTTCTGTTGCGAGCGGACATTTTACGCAATCTTGGGTCGTTGGATTCGAGCGATCAAAAGGTTCGAATGACGCTGAGCGGGCAGACGCACGGCGTGCCTCGGGCGGTGCGACAGTACATGACCGAGCTCAAGAGTCAATTGATCAGCATCGCGCAGGACGAGACGGTGACGATTCAGGAGAAATTAGTATTTTTACAGGAAACGAGGCACTGTTTCGGACGAACGGCGTTATTGATGAGCGGCGGGGGCACGTTGGGGACGTTTCACGTCGGCGTGGCGCGAGCGTTGAATAGAAAACATTTACTCCCGCGCGTGCTCGCAGGATCGTCCGTTGGATCGATCATCGCGGCCATTATAGGCAGTCGAACGCAGGATGAGCTGGATGAATTTTTCAGCGACGATCACTTTTGGGATCTGTTGCCCGATTTGACGTTTTTCAGCGGCAACGATCCCATGAGCGTGATGAAGCACTACCTGCGCACGGGCGCTCTGCACGATATTGAATTCTTCCAGCGATGCCTTCGAGCGTTGCTCGGAGACTTGACGTTTCAAGAGGCGTACGATAGAAGCGGAGGTCGCATTCTGAACGTGTGCGTGTGCGCCACGACGGTCGGCGAAAAGCCGCGCCTGCTCAACTACCTCACGTCTCCGCACGTCGTGCTCTGGTCGGCTGTCGCCGCGTCGTGCGCGTTTCCGTCCCTGTTCCCGCCGCAGCCACTCCTGGCAAAATCTCGGAACGGCGCCTTCGTCCCATGGCTACCCGAAGGGAAGCTCGGACCGAGACGGTGGCGAGACGGTAGTCTCGAGGCGGATTTACCCGTGGATAATCTGCGACAACTCTTCAACTGCAATTACTTCATCGTCTCGCAGACGAATCCACACATCGTTCCTCTGTTGCGCGTGAAGCGCTGGTTTACCTCGTGCGGAAGCGCGCTCGCGCTCGTCGCCTACTTCGTGGAGAGCGAGTGGAAACATCGATGTCGACAAATTTTGGATCTCATTCCGAGCATCGACGTCTTTGACGTCTTCAAACTCTTCGGCCAACAGTGGGAGGGCGACGCCACCGCCGTCATGTGGTACACGTGGAAACAGTTTTCACACATCGCCAGCAATCCCACGCGCGAGTTCTTATTCGAGACCGCCACCATGGCTGAGAAGGAAATCTGGCCTCAACTCGCCACCATCGAGCACGCGTGCGGCGTCGAGCTCGTCCTCGACGAGTGCGTCACGTCCCTCCGCAAACACCTCCGCCACCACGGCCGCATGGGTTCCCGCGGCCGCGTCCCGAGTTGGAACACCGTCTCCTTCGCCTCTCGAGGTTCCTACGTCCAGATGGAGCGCAACGCCAGCGACGCCGGCGACCTCGCCCGCGGTTCGGGAGCCGTCTCCCCCAAACGTCGCGCCTCCAAATCTTCCAGCGCCGTCAGTCTCATCTACTCCGAGGACGCCGCCGAGGACGATACCATCCTCCCCAACGACATCATCGCCGCCGCCGAGAGCGCCAGCGAGGCGGACATCGCGCGCACGCTCTACGATTCTCGCGACGGTTCGCCGGCGCCTCGCCGAGACGCCTAACATTTCTCACCACCGCCCGCGAGCGCGAATAGACCGCGACACACCCCGTCTCTCGTCATTCATGTACATGTACGCACGTAATCCATCTCTCACCGCCATCGATCGCGTCTCGACGTCACACCGCGCGAACGCCTCCAACGCGTCCCCGGCGACTCCAAAGACCCAAAGCGACTCGATCGTCACACACGCACGCCTCGACCATGGCGTGGGGAAACACCACCGCGTGGAGCGAACAGGTGCGCCCGACGACAAAATACGCATCGCACCCGTCGTTCGCGCGCGTCGTCGAGTCGCGTCGTCGCGCGCGTCGTCACGCGCGATCCGCGCGCGTCTTTACCGCCGGCGGCGGCTCGAGGCGTTGCCGCGTTCGATGCGCGCGCGGCGGTAAAGACGCGCGTCTCGACGGTCGGTCTGCCGTGAAAACGATGCCTCGAAATTGGTCGCGTCGTTCGCGCGCGGTGGGATGGACGAAACGTCGTCGCGCGCGCGTCGAGACGGTGGGGACGGTTGGTGATTGTGATCTGGGCTCGGACGACGACACGAGCCGAGAGGACGCGCGCGACGGATGACTGACTGACGACGGGTGGTGTGGGTTTTTCGCGATGAACGCAGACTGATGATGTGAAAGACGACGCACCGGCGGCGGACGCCGCGTTCCCGTCCCTGGGAGACGCGGTGAAGGAGGACGCGTCGTTTCCGACGCTCGGCACGGCGGCGGCGGTGAAGGAGACAAAAAAGGAAAAGAAAACCAAGGGTGTCAAGCTCTCGCTCGCGGAATTCGCCGGTGGTGCCGGTGGATCGTCGTACGCACCGCCCGGTCGATCGGGCGGCGGTGCTTTCTTTGGCCGCCGCGATGACATCGTGCTTCCGTCTGGGCCGAGCTCGCGACCGGACGACGATCCGCGCGACGAACGACTCGGCGGCGGGTTCGATCGTGGGTACGGCGGCGATCGCTACGGCGATCGCGGCGATCGCGGCGATCGCGACGATCGTCGACCGGGTCGGTACGATCGAGACGCCGGTGAGTTTGGCGACAGAGAGAGTCGCGAAGAGCAAGGGCCGTCGCGCGCGGATATGTCCTCCAACTGGGGATCCGATCGTCGCGCGCCCCCCGTGGACGATCGTTACGGCGACAGACGCGGAGGGTACGGTGAACGACGCGGAGGGTACGGAGACAGAGGCGGATACGGAGACAGAGACGGCGGCGACCGCTACGGCGACCGCGAGGAACGCAGAGGTTTCGGCGATTTCGCCGAGCGTCCGCCTCGCGAGGAGCTCGGACCGTCGCGCGCGGACGAGAGCGAGAGCTGGAGCAGAGACAGAAAGCAATTTCCCGAGCGTGATTCGCGGTACGAAGACAGAGCGCCGCAAGTGGATAGAGATTGGGGCTCGTTGCGCAACCGCACCGCCGCGGCGCAACCGCCGGCGGATGATAGATACGCCCCGCAGGGCGGTGAGCGTCCGAAGTTGCAGCTCAAGCCTCGTTCGGAATCCGCGTCGACGAACGCGAGCTCGGGGTCAAGCTCGCTCTTCGGTGGCGCCAAGCCCGTGGATGTCAAGTACGTCGAGGACAAGCCTCGCGAAGCCATTCCCGCGCGAAGCGAGGAACGCCCGTCCGAGCGCCGCCAATACGAAGAACCGAAGGACTCCGACGGCGATCGATGGGGACGCAAGCCCTCTTTCAACGCTCGCAAGGAGGACGATCTTCGCGAGGCGACGCCCGAGGAACGCGCGGCGAGACCCAAGCTCAATCTCCAAAAGCGCTCCTCCGACGCCCCCGTCGGCGTGGCGCAGACGCAGAGCTCCCTCTTCGGAGGCGCTCGTCCGCGCGAGGAGGCGCTCAAGGAAGCCGGCCGCGATTGGCAGGCTGAAGACTTGAAACGCTCCGTCGGCGCTGTCAAGCGTAAGGAATTCAAGGAGGAAAAGGAACTCAAGGCTAAGATTCAAGCCGCCAAGGACGCCGGCGAGGACGTCTCCGCCCTCGAGCTCGAGCTCACCAAGCTCTCCCTCCAACTCGACGACAAGTTCCGCTTCGCCAAGCCCAAACCACACGACGCCACCAAGGACGCCACCAAGGACGCCACCAAGGACGCCACCAAGGACGCCACCAAGGACGCCACCGACGACACCACCGCGCAATCCGCGCCGGCGTCGCGCGCGCCCAAAACCGCCGACGCGCCCGCGCCCGTCGCCGCGAAAAACGTCTTCGACGCCCTCGCCGACGAGCTCAACGCGTGAGCCCACTCCTCGCGCGGGGCACGACCACGGTCACATCTCACAATATCACACGCATTCCTCATCACACCGCTCGCCTCGTCCCCGTCCCCGTCTCTCCGCGACGCGCAACCTCCAGGTGGGCACTTTCCGATGACTTGACCGTCACTCCGCGTCATGTTTCGAAAACTCTTTGGATACGCGCGCGCGTCCGCGACGACGTCGAGCGCGAGCGACGGCGTCGGGCGAGGAACGACGACGCCGATCGATGCGATCGATAAGATCAAGACGGTGCGCGACGGCGCGCGACGCGACAGGCTCGGCACGCGAATGAATGCGCGAGGCGAATCATGAATCGTGTGAAATCTCGAAAGGATCGACGCGTCGTGACGCGCGCGCGGCGACGCGCGCGGGGATGCGCGCGCGTGATCGTGTGTGCGTCGATCGTGGACTGACGCGAAAGAACGACGTTCGGGACGACGCAGACGTTGGAGATGTTGGAAAAGAAGGAGGCGCTCATGGGCAAGAAGATCGCCGAGGAGCTGGCGCGCGCGCGCGAGGCGAATCGTCAGGGAAATAAGCGACGAGCGATTCATCATCTGAAGAAGAAGAAGATGTATGAGGCGCAGTTGGACGCGCTGGCGACGTCGCAGTTGAAATTACAGGAACAAGTCATCATGTTGGAGGGCTCCAAGGCGACGAGCGAGACGTACGGAGCGCTTCGAAGCGGCGCGGACGCCATGCGACGAATGGCGAAAGAGACGAGGATCGAGGACGTGGACGCGACGATGGACGTGATAAACGAGCAGACGGATCAGATGCGACAGGTTCAGGAGGCGCTGGGACAACCGGTGGGATTCGCGGCGGAGTTGGACGAGGACGAGTTGGAGGAGGAATTGAAGGAACTGGACGCGTTGGAGGTGGAGGACAGTCTGCTCGATCGCGAGTTGGCCAAAGAGTTGGAGGAACCGGCGATGCCGAGCGTGCCTTTACCGTCCGTACCGGTCGCGCCGGCGGTGGCGGCGACGCCGGCGGACGAAGAGGCGGAGCTCAAGGCGTTGCAAGCCGAGATGGAACTTCTCTGAGGCGTCTCTTCGAGTCTTCGACGACGTCTTCGCTCGCGCGAACGAGTCACTCGCGCGTCACTCTCTGTTGTAGCACGAACGTATTCACATGTAGTCATCATTCATCGCCCATCACCCACCCACGCGCGCGCGCGCTCACCTCGTCGTCAATCGTCTCGTCCGCGCTCGGCCTCGACTCCGGCGCCCAACCGTTCGGTCCCGCGCGGCACACGGCGTCGCGTTCGCGCGCGCGTCTCGCCGCGACTCGCGTCTCGATCATGACCGCGGACGGTAAAAAGTACGTCTCACCCGTCGACGTCGTCCTCCTTCGCGCGCGCGCCCGTCTCGCCGCGCGATGTCCCGCGCCCATTTTAAATCATCCACGCTTTCGCGACAGCTCGCCCCCGCGAGCGACGACGACTGACGCCGCGCGACGCAGGTGGGAATTCACGGCGCCCAAGTATTACGATTTCGACGCCGATCCGGACGTCGCGGACGCGGACGCCGGGGTGGAGTCGTATTTCGAGAGCGCGGCGCCTCGGGCGTTGGCGACGCCGCGCGGGACGCGCGTCCGCGCCGGCGCGACGTCGAGCGGATTCAAAGCGACGCGGACGATGTCCATAGACGCGGCGTCGACGTTCATGTCCGATCCCGAGAACAGAGGCGTGAACGGGGACGTCGATAGGACGTCTCCGAGGGAGGGCGCGCGCGGGAAGACGCCGGGGAGGACGCCGGGACGACGGTTGGGCGCGCCGAGACGCGAGGCGGCGAACGGATGTTCAAAGACGCCGGCGAGCGAGAGCGAGAGGACGCCGGTGCGACGATCGCCGAGGTTGGCCGTGCTCGCCGAATCGAGCGAGAAGAAAAGCGAGGATTCGTCGGCGAAGAGAGGGACGACGCCGAGGACGGGGAGGAAGAGTCGCTTCGCGTCTCAGACGCCGGCGAAGCGCATCTTGAAAACGCCGCATCCGATCGTGCCTCGCGCGGCGGTGATCGCGAAACACAAAGAGACATTATCGATGCGCGCGTCGAAGAGCGCGGCGGGAACGGTGAAGAAGACGGTCGCCGCGGCGTCTCGGTATCGCCAGAGCGCGAAGAAAACGACGGAACCGGCGGCGGAAAAGTTTAGGTCGCGCAAGGAGAAATTACGCGCTTTCGAGATCGGCGGACGCACGACGGATTACGAAGATCTCACGCAAATCCCCGCCTCGACGACGACGACGCGAGCGGTGAGCCCCAAGTTTACCAGAACGCGAATGAAGCAGAAAATTTTAACCACGGAGGAGCGCGAGCTATTGGAGATTCAAAACCAAAAAGCCGCAATGGAGAAGGAGAAGGAGCGTCGTCGGGCGAGCTCGTACGCGCCTCCGTACACGACGATCAAATCCAAGGTGACGCGTTCGCTCACGTCGAGGCGCATCAGCGCCGTCAATCCGGCGCCGACGCCGACAGTAGACGACGTCTCCGCTGCGGTACGACGCACTCGGTCTCGGCGCACGTCCGCACCGTCGATGAACGCCGTCGTCGCGGAGCAAACGCCCGCGGATGCGCGCAAGCGTAAACGTATCTCCATCACGGGCGCGGTGCTCACTGAGATCGCACCGTTTAATTTATCGACGGAGCAGAGAGGCGCGTATCATCAGCGCAAGTTCGCGCGCATGCGTCGAGAGGAAGAAGAGCGCGAGAACGTCGCGAGACCCGCGTTTCGAGCGAAACCCGTGCCCGCGGAGCAACAGGCGGGCGTCTCGATCACGCGTACGCAGCTCGCGGCGATGCTCAGACGAGGGAGCGGGATGAGTCGGTAGTTTATGTAATGTAAAGGAGAGACGAGAGAGTGAAAAATTGATTTTGATTTGATTTATTGCATCTTCCTAAACAAGCAACCTCGGCTAAAAATCCGCCGCCGGCGGAAAATTGTTCATCAGTTCCCAAAGAGCGACGGCACTCAGACTGAGAAAGGCGACGGCGTTTAGTCAACTTCCTCAATCTTCGGTCCGGAGGAGGCGCCGCCGGCGTCTTCAGCACCCGCACCACCCATGTCAGCGCCCGGAGGGGCACCGCCAGCGTTTTGGTACATCTTGCTGATGATCGGGTTGCACACACCCTCCAACTCCTTGAGCTTGTCCTCGAACTCATCAACCTCGGCGGTTTGGTTGCCGTCCAACCAAGAGATGGCGGCTTCGACGGCGTCTTCGATAGTCTTCTTGTCCTCCGCATCCAACTTGCCACCGACGTTTGCATCGCTCATGGTGTTGCGCATGTTGTACGCGTAGTTCTCGACGGCGTTCTTGGCTTCAATCTTCTTCTTGTGCTCCTCGTCTTCAGCCTTGTACTTCTCGGCGTCTTGAACCATGCGCTCGATGTCTTCCTTGCTCAAGCGACCCTTGTCGTTGGTGATGGTAATCTTGTTCTTTTGGCCAGAGCCCTTGTCTTCGGCGGACACGTTGAGAATACCGTTGGCATCGATGTCGAAGCACACGTTGATTTGCGGGACACCACGCGGAGCCGGCGGGATGCCGGAGAGTTCGAACTTGCCCAACAAGTGGTTGTCGCGCGTGCGAGAACGCTCGCCTTCGAAGACTTGGATCAACACACCCGGCTGGTTGTCGGAGTACGTGGAGAACACTTGTTCCTTCTTGGTCGGGATGGTGGTGTTGCGCGGGATGAGCACGGTCATGACGCCGCCGACGGTTTCGAGACCCATGGAGAGCGGGGAAACGTCGAGCAAGAGCAAGTCTTGAACCTTTTCGTTGCCTTCGCCGGACAAAATCGCGGCTTGGACGGCGGCACCGTACGCGACGGCTTCATCCGGGTTGATGGACTTGCACAAGTCCTTGCCGTTGAAGAAGTCGGACAAGAGCTGTTGCACCTTCGGGATACGGGTGGAACCACCGACGAGGACGACTTCGTGGACGGAGGACTTGTCCATCTTCGCGTCGCGAAGAGTCTTTTCGACCGGGTCCATGCACTTGCGGAACAAGTCCATGCAGAGCTCTTCGAAGCGAGCGCGGGTGATGGAGGTGTAGAAGTCAACGCCTTCGAAGAGAGAGTCGATTTCGATGGACGTTTGCGCCGTGGAAGACAAGGTGCGCTTCGCGCGTTCGCACGCCGTGCGGAGACGACGGAGCGCCTTGGCGTTGCCGGTGATGTCCTTCTTGTTCTTGCGCTTGAATTCAGCGATGAAGTGTTGCAACAAGCGAGCGTCGAAATCTTCACCGCCCAAGTGCGTGTCGCCAGCCGTCGCCTTGACTTCGAAGATGCCCTCTTCGATGGTCAACAAGGACACATCAAAGGTACCACCACCGAGATCGAAAATCAAAACGTTCTTTTCCGCACCGTTGGACTCATTTCTCTTGTCCAAACCGTACGCGATGGCCGCAGCCGTCGGCTCGTTGATGATGCGCAAGCAGTTCAAGCCCGCGATGACGGCGGCGTCCTTGGTCGCTTGACGCTGGGAATCGTTAAAGTACGCCGGCACGGTGACGACGGCGTTCTTCACGTCCTTACCCAAGTACGCTTCCGCAATTTCTCTCATCTTGACCAAAACCATGGAAGAAATCTCCTCCGCGGAGAACTTCTTCGCTTCGCCGTGAAACTCGACGCAAATCATCGGCTTGTCCGCGTCGCCCGCCTCGACGGTGAACGACCAATCCTTGATGTCCGCCTGCACCGCCGGTTCGGAGAACTTGCGACCGATCAAACGCTTGGCGTCGAACACGGTGTTCTTCGGGTTCATCGCCGTCTACGACACGACACACAAAACACACGCGATACGACGGGTCAGTCCTCCGCGCTTCAGTCTCTTCCTTTCTTCTTTTCCTTCTTTTTCCTTCTTCTTCGTCGCGACACCACACCCCCTCAATCGACGAATCACGACTCAACGAGACGCGACGAGACGCGCACACGCACCTGGTTCTTCGCCGAGTCCCCGATGAGACGTTCGCTGTCCGTGAAGGCGACGTACGACGGCGTCGTGCGGTTACCCATATCATTGGCGATGATTTCAACCCTGCGCGCGCGTCTCTCGTCAGTCATCCATCGTCGCCCGTCGTCGCCCGTCGTCGCGCATCGTCATCCATCTTTTTCCCGCGTGTTCTCTCCGCGAGATCCGCGCTCGCGTCATCCATCGCGCGCGCGCCGAGACGCTTCACGAGACGCGGTCGCGCCCCGAAACCGTCGCGCCTCGACGAACGAAAATACCCACGATGCGATTCCACCGTCCTCACCCCGCCCTCGCGGTCGCCCATCGTCCCAAGAACGCGTCTTCCCCATCACGCACGAATCACCCATCGCGTTCGCGAAAGCGCCGCCGCCGAAAACGCCTCATCACCCATCGCACACATCGCGCGCGACACGCACCGATCGTGTTGCCAGACACCGACGCAGGAATACGTCGTGCCGAGATCGATCCCGATCGCGGGACCTTCAGCTTTACTCATGTTTCGTGTCGTCGAACGCGCGCGCGTCGTGAAGTGTCGTTCGACGCGATCGTTCGTCGCGCGAGACGTTTCGACGTTCGTCGTGGAAGCTTTCCGAAGACATGGATGGACTGTGTGAGGAGTCATGACTCGTCGATGGATGTATGGGTGTGTACGTCCTCTCATATGCTCGTACTTTTGAGTACTCGAGTATGGGAGTACTCTATATACTGTGGAGGAGTTATGTATAACAGTCTATGGAGGCGATCGTCACGCGGCGACGCCTCGCGGCGGTCGTGTGTGGGAACGAAATACAACCGTGAGTGACGGACGCGCGCGCGATGCGTGGCGAGGTCGGGACGCGTGGCGAGGTCGGTCGCGCCGTGTCGCGCGGCGAGGCCGGTCGGAGGTCGGTCGGTCGGTCGGTTCGTCCGGTGGATGGATGAATGAATGGATGGATGAATTGATGGCACACCGGAGGCGCGCGGGGCGACGAGTCGATGCGTGACGTCGGCGCGCGCGCCGGTGACGAGCGACGACGCGTCATCTGTCGCCGGTATGTCGCACCGGTGGGGACCGCGCGGTTTCCAGGCGCGACGAAGGAATTCGTCGCGTACGCGCTCGGTTTGAATTTCGGCGCCGTCGCGCTCGCCTCTGGAAAAGCGGTGATGAAACTCCTCGGCGACGACTTCATGGATACGCTCGGCGTCTGGTGGTTTCCCGCGTGGTTGCTCAACGTCGCTACGTTTGGCGTTTCGTGCTTTCTCGGCGCCGCCGTCGGCTGTCTCGTGGATATCGGGGGCGTCGTCTCGAGAGGGACGGCGGACGTCGTCGGCGCGTACGCCGCCGTCGTCAGCCTCGTCGTCGTGCGCTCCTTCTTCGGCGTGCTCGTCGACGCGCTGGACGTCACGTTTCTGTGCTACGTGCGGGATGAGGAAGCCAACGCGATCGGCAAACCGGCCCTCACGGAGATGTTCGACGAAATCCCGTACGCGCGCCGCGCGCCGGAACGCGCCGAAGCCGAGCGGAACGCGCCGAAGAAACCACCGCCCGCGATGCAGCCACCGCCGACGCTGGTCATTCAATTCGGCATTCGTGGCGAGACGCAAACGACCGCGTCCGACGCAGACGTCCCCTCGCCTCTGTATGACGAGACACTTTTATTCACGTATTCGCTCGCGCGTCCCAGTCAATCAGTCGCGTCGCCGCGCGTCCTCGCGCCGTCCCACACTTTCCGCGTCAACGCCCGCCGAACGGCACCTCCCGCGCGCGGTCGATGCGATGCGCGTGCGCGCGCTCGAATCCTTGCTCAGCTCGATCGCGCCCTTCGAACGACCGAAACAATGGCTCGAACAGTACCCCACGAATGCCGCGCTCGCCGCCGGCGTGCTCCACCACGCGCGCCATCGCGGGGACGTCGACGGGCGATTCGTGTGTGATCTCGGGTGTGGGTGCGGGATGTTGAGCGCGGCGGCGGTGTTGTGCGACGCGGGGGCGGTGATCGGGGTGGACGTGGACGAGGACGCGCTCGAGACGTGTCGAGAGAATTTGGAGAGTTTCGAGCCGGCGCTCGAGGTGGAGCTCGTGCGCGCCGACGTCGTGGTCGGGGTGTCGACGAGACGCGAGGATGGGAGTGGGGATGAAGAGAGTAGTGGTGATGACACCGACGCGCGATCGCCGGTATCGAGATTGCGGTGCGACACGGTGGTGATGAATCCGCCCTTCGGGACGCGACGCGCGGGCGCCGACGTCGCGTTTCTTCGCGCGGCGTTTCGAATCGCCACGGGGGCGATATACAGTCTTCATAAGACGAGCACTCGGGCGCACATAGAAAAAGTGGCGATGACGAAGTTTCACGCGCGCGAGGCGGAGGTGTTGGCGCAGTTGAAGTACGATTTGCCGGCGACGTACGCGCATCACAGAGAAAAGTCGGTGGAAATCGCCGTCGATTTGTGGCGTTTCGTACCGAGCGAGCGATCGGCGTTCATCGAGGAGGAGGAGGAGAAAGAGGACGGGGATGACATCGACGCGCTCGCGCGAGATGTCTCGCGTAAGGCGCGCGTGGGTGGTGGTCGAGGGCGCGGTCGCGGCGGCGAGCGAGGGCGAGGCGGCGGTCGCGGTCGCGGCGGGCGACGATAGCGCGATAGACTGTAATAATACCAGAAGACACGTTTGTCGAAGATTATTGATGCAGAGTCGATGTGGAAGATCTTTTACAAATGTACGACCGTCCATCGATCGATGAGAAGGTAAGAAGAATGGTTGGTGCGGTTTTTCGCCCGCTCGGAGCGTCGACGCTCTCTGGCGGCTTTTAAAGTCGCCGCCGCGGTATTGGAGCTACATGGCTACGACGTATCTCGATAGCCATCGTGATTGTGTTATTTCGTGTGCGTGTGTGCGCGCGCGCGTACCTGTGTAAAATAAACTCACGCCTGCGTCGGCTGGATGCGCATGCGTTCCATTTGCGATTCCTTCGGAAGCTTCACCTTGTCCGCCAATCGAAGAAATTTGAGCACCGAAATCACCATCCACGTCATGTCAAACTGCCACCACTTCAAACCGTGACGAGCGCTAAATTCGAACGCGTGGTGGTTGTTGTGCCAACCCTCACCGTACGCCAAGATACCTATGAGCCAGTTGTTACGGGACAAATCACCCGTGTTAAACTCTTGCGAACCCCAGCAGTGCGCCACCGAGTTCACCGCCCACGTGATGTGCCACACCCACACGGTGCGCACGCAGAATCCCCACACGAGCCACGGCAAACCACCGAGGGCGTAGAGCGCGGCGGCGGAGGCGGCGATGTGCCACATGTACGTCTTCTCCATGAATCGGTAAAACGGCTGCGACGCGAGCTCGGCGGCGTTGGAACGGTCCCCGACGCGTTCGATGGTCGCCTCGTTATCCAACAGCCACCCGGCGTGGGACCACCAAAACCCTTCGTACGGCGTGTGCGGATCCTTGGGCGTGTCGCAGTGTTGATGATGGTACCGGTGACTCGACGCCCATTCCAAAGGATCGCCTTGCATCGCCAACGCACCGCAGTACGCCAAGACGTACTCGAGCCACTTGGGCGTGCGAAACGACTTGTGGGCGATTTGTCTGTGATAACTCAGCGTGATGCCGAGACACCCGGTGATGAAGTACATGGCCAAGAAGCACTTGAAGGCGCCCCACGTAAAGGTGAACGGGGCGAGCAAACATCCAAGATGCATGGCGCCGATGAAACTCACGTACGTGATGTCGGTGGGGATCCACTTTCGAAGAAACGCGTTTCGTTTCGGGCTCGCGAGAATATCCGAAAACGGCACCTTGCGCGTCGGCTTGACGCCCGCCCACACGCCCTTCGCCGCCGCCGCCGCCTCGTTATTCACCGCGCTCCACAATTCACGCGCCTGATCGACGCCCGCTTCACCGAGTCGTTTCCACACAACCTCATCATCGCTCTCGTCACCGAGTCCGATGACTCCCGAAGGAGACGTCACCGCGCGCGTCCGCGTCGTCGTCTTTGAAAAGCCGACGCCGTCGCCGCGTCGAACCGCCCGCGTCCGTCTCACAGTCGTCGTCCCTGCGAGCGAGGAGACAAAACACAAATAAAAGAAGGATACAGTCAGTCACCGATGATTCATCACCGTTCACTCTTTCTTCGCTCGGCGCGAACCCGCCTCGCTTCGCTCGAGATCTCTCCCCGCGCCGCGATCCCGCCCCGCTCGTCGAATCCCTCATCCCGTCCCTCTCGCCGTCCCTCTCGCCCGCGCGCGACGCGCGTCGCGACGCTTTCGTCACCGCGCGCGTCGTCTCACGCGTTCACGCCTCACGCACGACGAGACGATGAAAGAATGAATGAATGAATGACGCGATCGCTCGCCGACGTCGTCCCGCCATTCGTGCGTGACGCCCCCCCCCCGCGCGTACACGCGACGCGTCGTGTGACGACGAGCAGGCGAACGAAGACATACCTCGAGACGCGCGCGCGAATTCGTACGCGCGCGCCCCGAGCGCGATCGT
>Ga0181565_10002456_pt1 | contig 14181 bp, 5 predicted proteins | sample 101ome_16_FD_129661 | JGI IMG/M metagenome (GOLD analysis project Ga0181565, IMG submission 129661) | Coastal salt marsh microbial communities from the Groves Creek Marsh, Skidaway Island, Georgia - 101401AT metaG (megahit assembly) | ecosystem: Environmental > Aquatic > Marine > Intertidal zone... | reverse complement strand
TACATTCAATACCTTGCCCGTGATCATGCTTTGATCATGCGTCCTGGCCAGCAATACAAACTTATCCTCTCTTACGAACCAGATGTCGCATTTGCAGACGAATAATTCGTTGTTGGTGTGGCTTGTATTAGAACCCTGAAGCTGGGAGGCTTACCATAGAATTTCCCTTCCTTCGCTCATGCTGTCTGCAAGAATCATTCCCTGCCTTGATGTCGACAATGGTCGGGTGGTAAAAGGAGTAAAATTCAAAGAGCTAAGGGATGCCGGAGATCCAGTATTAGTTGCCCAAGCCTACGAAAAGCAAGGGGCAGACGAACTGGTTTTTTTAGATATCACCGCATCCAGTGATGAACGCGAAACCATGCGAGATGTCGTGGAGCGAACTGTGGCAACTTGCTTTATGCCCGTAACCGTTGGCGGGGGAATTAGGAAGCTCGAAGATATCCGGTCTATGCTACTTGCTGGTGCAGACAAGGTCAGTATTAATACCGCAGCAATCCTAGACCCTTCGCTAGTAAATCAAGCCGCATCTACCTTTGGAAACCAATGTATCGTAGTGGCTATAGATGCAAAGCAGAGGAAGGATGGTTCAGGGTGGTTGGTTTACACCCATGGCGGACGCAAGGTCACGAAGTTAGACGCGGTGGAATGGGCCCAAGAAGTGGTTGAGCGGGGAGCAGGAGAAATCCTCCTCACCAGCATGGATTGTGATGGGACAAAGCAAGGGTATGACCTTTCCCTTACCCGGACCATAAGTGAGGCGGTTGAAGTACCAGTCATTGCATCGGGTGGAGTAGGCAATCCAACCCATATGGCAGAAGGTATCTTAAAGGGGAAAGCCAGCGCAGTTCTGGTCGCCAGTATTTTTCACTTTGGTGAGTACACCATACCTGAAACAAAACAGGTCATGAAGGAGGCCGGGATACCCGTTCGAATATAATCGGGTAAACAAAATCCTCAACCAAAGCTAAAACTCAGATGCCTTGATGCTTGGATTGCCATAAATCCATTGCCTTATTTTTTAAAGATCGCACTTCTTTTACCCCATCCTTGCTCACCACATTCCCATTAGGATCTAAGATAACCAGGTAGGGTATAAATTCTACATCAAGATTCTTATTTGCCTGCTTGGCTTTATCAGATTGATTGACCATCGACAGCCAAGGCATTTGATACTTTTTGACATAGTTCATTTGATCTTTGGATGTGCCATCTCCCCCTATAAGAATCACTTCAAATTTTTCGACATGTTTATTGCGAAAGTCGATCAACTTTGGAGTGAATGAACGACACGGGCCACACCAACTCGCCGAGAAATACAGCCCCACATATTTGCCTTTCAAAATTCCCGAAGACACTTCCTTACCTTGGGGGTTCAACAAAGTTTTCGGAATCAAGTCATTCGGCTTGGCATCAAGGTCTTTGGTAAGATGTAAATCCTTAGAAGAAAAGGTGTAAAATCCGACCAATCCAAAAAGTAAAAGCACTGAAACAATCAAAACTTGGCGGCTTTGCATTATCCATTGATATTATCTTTGCCTCCTATTTGAACCAAGCATTTTCTTGTTAATTATAAAAATGATTGAGTTAAATAATTGCCCGGAAATCATCAAGGAAGCGTTCTGCAATTAAACCCATCTCATATTTTTGGGTCGTTAGATAAGCTTGCTTGCTCCATTCATCCAGCGGGCAAGAGAGCAGCACATTTTGCAAGGTTTTGACGAGACCGGTTACCAAGTTTTTTTCATTTTGATCCAGAAAGATTCCATTTTTTCCCGGTAAAACAAAATCCTGAAAACAATCCAGTGGTGAAACTACGGGCACGCACCCACAGTTCATCGCTTCTAAAACGGCTAGGCCAAAGGTTTCCCCCCTCCTCGCCATAGATGGATACACAAACACTTGGGCATTCTTATACTCCTCGGATAATATTTTTTGATCAAAAATTGGTTCTTGAATCTCCACATTTGATCCGCCTATGTCCCTTATTTTTTGCAAATATCTAGACCCGCCACCCCCTTGGTCCTTCCTCCATGGCCCAACGAGTCTAAGGGCCCATTTTTGTTTAATCTCTTCAGGCAACCTCAGCCATGCCTGGACCAGTTCCAGCACTCCTTTTTCAGGATGGATCCTTCCCGCATAAAGTACCCGTTTTGGACGATCATAAATTGGAAATCCATGGGGTTCAAAATCGGGCAAAGGATAGGGAATACAACGCACGCGATCATCGAGTTCGCTAAGTTCAGCAGATATGGCTCGACCGACGGACTGACTCGGGGCCTGTAGCCGGGTTGCTTTGTTATAAAATTTCATCTGACCCTTAGGAAACCTGCCCACATGAACATATAATTTGCCATACTTTTCCTTGGGGTAGATGATCGGTGCCCAGAAGGCGTTGGTTATCAGAATATCGGCCGGAGGTAGAATTTTTCTCACCCTTAAGACATAGAGAAGTTCCCGCAATTTTAACCCCACTGGTTGAGTGGTTGCTTCTGCCCCAGTCACACGGATATGAAAAACTCCACGAATCTTTTCATTCCTTGGTAATCCATCACAAAGGCGGGAGATATGGGTTACTTCATGCCCGGCCTTGACAAAGGCTTCTCCCAGCCCTTGCCAAGCTTTCTCAATGGCTCCACCACGCAAAGGAGGGACGGGGAGAAACGCTCCCTGAACAATCGTTATTCTCACAATCTCTTTTCGCCCATCAGGCCGAGTAGATTTTGGCTGGTGCACCGGACATGCATCCGCTCCTCGAAACATTTTAAAGCGGCCAGACGGTAACCCGTACCTTCCATGCTTTGCCACGAGTTAACCAGCGTTTGCACCCCACTCAAACCATCGGCTTGTGCCTCACCTGCACCTGCATCAACAATCTCCCGCCAGAGGTTTACCTTATCCGTTAAATAAACGGGGAGACCTACGGAGCAAGCTTCCGCAACGACCATTCCATAATTTTCCTGGTGCGAGGGTAAGATCATCGCATTGGCCGTGCGGAGGGCTCCCCACTTTTCATCCCCCTCCAGCATCCCACTCCAAAGAATAGAGCCATCCCCATCTGACAAGCTTTGTAAATAATTTATCCAGGAACTTTTCTCTTCCAGTGGTCCAGCTAAAAGGAGTAACTCCTTGTCCTTCGCCTGCCTGTTCTTCCAGGAGTGCAACAGGTCATCCACTCCTTTTTTAGGATGGAAGCGCCCAAGGTAAATCAGGATTTTTCGATTCCTTGCCTGAGGAAATCTTTGTAAAAATTTTCTTATTTGGTCTTCTTCATCTCCAGGTGGCGACCCTACTCCCAACCCTGTGACCACGGCACGAAAATGGTTTGGGAAAAAGGTATTTTTTCCAAGCAGCTCCTCTTCTATAGTAGTGAAACATACAGCCCGGGCACCCCGCAGTATCTTGAATTGGGTTGTCCACCAATAGAGCTGTTTTTTTATATGCTTAAAGGGATAGGTTTTTTTGAACCATGGATCCAACATCCCGTGGGGATAAACCAAGTATGGGTTACCTAACTGCCTGGCCCTCCTGCCTGGCCACTGCCACAAGCCATGGGCAATGATCCACTGGTTCTCATTTGTGGAACGACATTGTGGATCATCCGAAATTCTCGATTCCGCACCGGCTTGATTTAAAGATTCGTTGAGTCGTTCAACCGCGGATAACACCCCTCCCGTTTTCGGGTCTAGCGAGTGAACCAGATGTAAAACTTCTATCCCCCTACCCACACTTTTCAGAAAATATTAGTTCAATGATTGAAAACTCTTTTACTTTTTCGATGACCCGGTTAATTAGACCCAGGCTTATAATCATGCACCTGTACGGATCGGGCACCATCCTCAGCAGTCATTATCCTAAGCAGGGACCACGCGCCCAGACTTGAGGATCCCTGACCTGAGTTGGCTCTAAAGATAAACCGTTCGCTTTCATCTCGAAGATTGGGGTGCTCCATAAAGACATCCCTATTAATCCAAAACCATCCCAAAGACTCAGAAAATAGCCATACATGCATCGATGAAGTGCCACTTGAATAGAGCCATCCAAGATCCAGATGGTAGATCCATGGATACTCGATGTCTGAGAAATAACCAAACCATGGCTCGTACTTCCAAAATTCTGTATTGGGTACCGATGCGGAGTCACCCCATAAAATATTGAACCTCTGTTTAAACCCTCGGGCCTCGATGGTTTCCTCAATGATTCTACGATAGCTTCGGCTTTCCAGATCACTCAGATTGACCTCCACCGCATCTGCCGCTTTACTTTCTTTCTCAATACGGGTGGCAATACTCGACTTGGCTAATTCTCTGTACTGATCTCTAATCGATGGCATGTTATGTAAAAATGCCACCACACCATTGCCGTAGGGCGAGGTTGGTTCGGTTACCAAATTATAAATAAAATCAGCCGCGATAATCAGGTGGCGGTCTTCTTGATCTTCAGCAAAATTTTGTGCCTCCGCAAAATCCCACATTTTCTTGGTGCCTTGTAAGCTTTGCACCGTCGATGGATTGGTTCCGTACTTATATTTAAAATGTCTATCTACAAATTTCTTTCGGTTTTGATAAAATTCTTTTTGGGATTCACCATATAATTCAAGTTGCCCATGAGAGTAGCTGTAGGAAGATGAGTCCAGTTCATTAATTATATAGTTCCTAATACCACCCTTCTCAGATAAGACACTTTCCCATTCCTCAAAATCACTCTCCAGACTCTCCTGTGTCGAATGATAAGACCCGTAGATTACATGATGTGCCGCGATTAAGTCGGTCATCATATCAATGGTGTCTCCAAGGGAGTAATCGATTACAAAATCAATGGTGTCTGCCAATGTGGCATTGGCATCTAAGTTTTCCAGCATATTGGTAACTTCATCATTGGTTGGGCTACGCTTTGCAATATCAGTAAATATCATCGAGGCTGCCGATGGGCCATCTTCGTAACGCACTTCACTTACCAAGGCTTGTCGCAGGTTGGATGTGATCTGCCTACCATCATCGGTTACCGCAACGACCAATAAGTCTACCTTGCCAAAGCTATCGACAAATTCCTTAAAGTTTACCAGCCATTTAAATCTAAAGTCCCAGCGGTCCGGTGGAATCTTTATACCAGTTGCATTAAGGTCGGAGGCAAGGATTTCTTCGCTCAAACCCGATTCCTCGGATTGGCTCCAATGCTGAAGCAGTACATTATTCCCGTAAAGGGATGCTTCCACAAACTCGGGGGTCTCCCCAGAAGACCACTTGGCCACTGCAAACAGTTCGGTTCTTTCCGCATGCTGTAATTCACGATCCACCAATGCAGGAGATGCATCGGTTATTTCAATGACCACGGATTCATAGGCATCCACATCACCAATACGAACCGGGGCAGGTCCACTCCACATGGATTGCAGGGTCCATTCATCTGGCTCACTCCAATAACTGAGCAATTGATCAAACCAGGACGGTAATACCTCCTGCCCGGAAACATAGTGCTGTTGAACCCAGGACTTTTTCCACCCCCAATGATCCGTGGCAGAGGATACGGGAGCATGTGATGGAATATGACCAAATGGATTCGGGCAACTGGGTCCAAAGTCCCGGTCATCCCCATAAAGTATACGCGAGCTTATAAACTGATCTCCCGAGCTATGAGGCATAAATTGTGTTCCATAAATCCCACCTGACCGATCGTTAACCGTCGCATTAATTTCAACTCCATTAAGATAGAATGCCATTTGCAAATTCCCTGATGGGTCATGCAACCGGGCGTTGATATTGATGGATTCGTTCTGGGAGAAGAAAAGCGGCGGACTGGGCAGAATCACATCATCTGGGCTGTAGCCTGAGCCTGGATAGAAGGCTCCGACTTTAGAAATGCCTCCATTATCGGAGAGAATTTCTTCAATCCGTAAGGCTCCCCCGACACCACTCCGGGAGACCACACGCATGTCCAATGAATCCAAGTTATAGGTAACATACCCGGCTCCATTATCGATAACTTCAATCTGGCCTTGACTGCTTTCGGGTAGCTTGCCTCCCAAGTAACTTTCTTTGAATCTTAGGTTTGGCAGGCGACCTGGCTGGCCCACATCTCCGACCGGAGCAATAATTCGGGTGTATCCATACTTAGGATTAACCAGTTCAAAAGTTTTGGGCTTCGAATACATTGCATTTCCCTTCGAATCGTACCCAATAACTCTTACTTCCAAAGTAGGTAGGGCAAACTCAGCATAGTTGCCAATTCGCAGAGGGATTACCCCGCTATTTGCCTTCGCCAATGGCAGATACTCTTCATATGCAATGGGCATTCCTGCATAATCAGAAACTCCCAATTCGCCCTGACGGATCGGTTGACTGCCATCATGGCGCAAAAGAATGGTGGTATCACTGAAGGAACTTCCGGGCTCTCCTCCACCATAGAAGCCATGGGCATGGGCATCTTCAGCACGCAGGGCAAGAATGCCCAGATTGCGTGCCCGATTGATTGCCCGGATCAGGTTGTTCTTGGTCTGCTCCAGTTGCTGTGTATACCCACCCATTCGCCCAACCTGTACAATTTGATTTACAGGCCTTGCCTTGATCCTCCAGCGGTCAAACAATTCATTGCCATCTTCCTTGGTGAATCGAATTTTTAACCCACTTCCGAGGTTATAATCGGAACCACCAAATATCTCCACTTTTTCACCCAAATAGGTGCGTCCACCGTCAATAGACCAACGGAAAGTATCACCACCCAATTGGGAACCATTGTTATTGCCATCGATTTCTATGATATATTCACGGCTTTCAACCCCCCGGTAGTCGCCAAATATTAAGGAGGAAGCGATGATCTCACCGGTTCCTGCAACCATTAATTCCTCGGGCTCTTCAATGAGGGTGGTCGTGGCATGTCCATCGGTATCAAATTCAAACACTATGGGGTCTCTACCACTTCCATCGGCGATCTCAAATGTGGTTCCATCCTTGGGCAAGATCCCCGTATCTAATAATGCCAGTTCCCCAACCCAACGGACTTCACCGTTAATTTCCAAATATGCCTCCCTCGCCTGCGGTGCGGAATAAGCAAAATTAACTAGCTTACCCTTCTCTAGAACGGTTCCATGCTCCGGACTGGTCAACTCAATCACGCCTGCATTTGATTTGGTAAAGTTCACCTTCCGGTGAGCCCTGGAAATCAATCCATTGGCATCTTCGGCAACCGCTTCCAAATTGTATTCACCCACCGGTACAGTTCGGCCAAGGTTAAAGGTAGTATAGTCAAGACCATCCAAACCTGATGTCTCGAAGCCAACCTCTTCTCCATTGAGGAATAATTTCAGGGAAATAATTTTCCCGTCATCGGCCGTGCCAGCCAACTGGTCGGGCCCAAAGGAAACGGCTTCGACTTCGATGGTGTTGTTAACCGCGGAGTTGAGTTCTTTGCTGTTTGGAAGATTGATGAAATCCACACTGGGCATTGGTAACCCGTATTGTTCCGCGTAAGCAGGCATCTCAAGGATCAACTTCGCACGGTCGGCAAGGGATCGCACCTCAAAATCTGGGGTGAGGGTAAGTTTGGCCACATCCAGCTTGCTGGGTGCTTTGCCTAAGAGAGCAGAATAGACCAAGGCTGTTTCAGCAAAAGCACCCGCGTCGATGGGCACATTGGGTATCGCAATTTTCGCCGGGGAGGTGGTGTAGTTGTATCCTCCTATAGTGATGATGCTGTTTTCCCGGGCAAACTGCTCGAGGAACTGGGTCTGTGAACGGGTACCTTCGGAGAGTGCCTGTACCCCGCGGGCAGACTGGATGGGGCTAGGTTCCTGGTCGTACTTGTTACGGAACAATCGATTGAAGAAACTTTCCGGATCGTGCGTCTCGATCTGTCCGTACTTGTTGGTGTAGGTGAAACTATTGGTCTGGTAGGTTACAGACTGGCCGAGATCGAACTGGTTGACCCTCGATTCGATATTGAGCTGGGCAATTTCTTCTTCGGTTAGGAAGTTTGCTTGGTCTAGATATTGCTGGTTCGATGTAGAGATTCTAACTCCTCCCAAATGTCTGTTTCGATTGTAAATACTAAAACTGTAATAATCAACATTCTTAAATTCGCTCAAATTCCAGCCAAAGTGTGCATAGCTATCTTTTGCTGGATTCCTACCACCTACACCAGCTCTTGGGGCAAGTACATTATGATTGATATATGAGCCATCTTTGAAAACAACAGTTAGTGGATATTTGTAAGCAGATGCTCCTGTTATAGGATTTCTAATTGTAGCATAAATTCTAGTTCCATACAAATTTCTGTTGATATTGACCCGCAGAGTACCTTCATCTTTTAAACCTGCACTTTTAATTTTAAATACATCATTATCTCCAGGATAAGATAGAATAGGAAAAATTGAAGGCTCATTCATTCCAATAGTTGTGGCAAACTCCGTTAGATTAGCATGGTCATCCTCCACCCCTTCATAGAATCCGAGCGGGGATGCATTGGCATCGGCAGGAGTGTAGGGCATGCCAATGGCTGCTTTGGCTTGATCACTTCCGGAAGAGTTTGTGCCATAGCCTGCCTGGTCCGTTTTGCCAAGAAGGATGGGCAGTTCCTGCCATACACCATGCAAGGTTTTGTGAGTGAGGAGGATATCCCGGGCATTGACAAATTCATCGAGGCAACGCAATTCTTCGATCACCTGAGCACGGGTGAGGGAACCGTCCCTTAAGCCTGCCATGTACCGGCCAATCTCCGCACTCTCCGGCGTACGGTCGTACAATCCCTGATAGAGAGCCTTGAGGAATTCATAATCATCGGTTGCGGGGCTATGATCCACCGATACCGATTCCGACATCGATACCACCTCCGAACCATTGACTACCCAGAATTCCACATTGTAGGAACCCACGGAACGTGCAGGTAAATCATAAGTAAAGATCTGCCCTGGGTCTTCCTGCCCTACCCTTGGTTTGGTGTATGGCAATTTATCGGCGTATCCAAGGAATTGATCATTAACCAGAACCATCGCAGAAATATCCGAGTCGTAAGAACTCGTAATGGATCGATAGGTGGCAAATAGTTCAACAGTGGACTCCAGGTAGGATCTTTGCGGGAAGTTAAATACCAGGGGAGCAAAGTCTTCTTCCTGAGCTGCCTCAACCATCACCCTTCGGACCTGTGAGGTTACGAGATAACCAGAGTTATCTCGGGCTACCGCATAAGCCTCATAGTATCCGGTTGCAGAGAAGTTTGCATCGGCCTGGTATGGGCTACTCGAGTCCACCCCAATTAATTTCCCATTGAGATAAAATTCGACGGAGGTAATTAAGCCATCCAGGTCACGGGCAGATGCGGTCAAGGTCTCGCTAAGTGTTTCGCCACTAAAGGTTTTGGGAGAATCGATGTGCGAAAGTTCAATCAACGGCGGAGTTCCCTGACTGGAAGGATCATAGACTTCAACCACCGAAGAATCACTCACTCGGTTGCCCATATCATCCTCCACTACGGAAGTGATCAAGAAACTACCCGTCTCATTGGCTTCCCAGGTAAGTCCAAATGTTTGAGCTCCCAATGCCCCAATAATTCCAGGGTGAACATCGCCATCTACGGTTTGGTTGTAAGTGAGTAGAGAAAGAGCCGATCCGCTAACTGAGACATCGCTAGTAAAGGCAAGGTTTTGCTCGGTTGATCGACGAATGAGGATTTCATCGGAAGTGCCATTAAAATCTGTGGCCAATGCGAGTAGCCCCAAAGAACGGTAATACTCAACCGCTTCGCCCAGAGCATTACGGGCTAAGCGCATATCAATCTCATCACTTGGGGTATCCAATAGGCTTACCACCACAGCAGTTGGACGAGCAACGATGGTCCAGGAGTCCTCTAACTGGTGGCCTGTTTGATGACCGAATGCAACAAACACACCATGTTCGATTTCTTGGCTAGAACCAGTGATGTCAACTTTCTCATCCGAAAATGTTAAGCCACCATCACGGCTCCAGCGGAAGGTATTGGGGCTAGCAACGCCATCAATTTCCACCAAGTATTCAGTGTACTCCACTCCGGTGTAATTAGTGGAGCTATGCAAGGTCAAATCGTTGGGATATTTATTGGATGTATTTCCAATAGGTGAGTCCACCTCTCCACCGCCATACTCAAGCACACGATCAGTATCGAAAACAAAGGTCATAGATCCACGGTCCGTTCCATCATCCAGCACCAATTCAAGATCGTCATACTGAGGAGCATCCACTTCGAGGAATCCAAATTTTCCTAGCCACAATTCTTGGAGCTGGTGATTCACATAAAATTGTACCTTACTAATTTCGCCACCGGCAAAGTCCTCAGCTTCTGCCTGGAAGCGCAAAGAGGAACCGCGGGGTATATTCAATCCATCCGCAGGAGAAAGTAATTCAATAACCGGTGGGTCTTCCGGAGTAGATGTGTTAACCACAAATGTTTGGTTTTGTCTGGACTCAATGTTGGTTAGCCAAGTATCAAATGTGCCTGCTTGATTACCCACTTCGTCGCGAGCAATCACCGAAACCACATGTTCACCGAGGTTAATTCCTAGCTCTTCCAGGTCGACCAGCAGTTGATAATTTTGCCCATTGGCCTCGGTTATCGTACCGACCGATTCCATATCGATGAAAAATTCAACCTCTTTCACTCCATATTGCGAGCTTGCCTGTGCGGACAGCAAGAGTTGATCATCGGCCTCTAAGACCAATCCCTCAGGTATATCCAAGGTCACCGATACTCCACCTCCAATAAAGCGCTCTATCGAAACCACGGTTTCCTCGGACACGCTCAAGTTACCCGCTTTATCCCGTACTAAAGCATAGACCAAATAATCCTTAGGTTCATCCGCTATCATAATGAAGGAGTATGGTGCCTCGCTTTTCTCATCGATTACCTCTCCATCGACCACCAGCGAGACCGAATCGATTGCCTCAATGGTTTGATTAACTTCGAACTCAAAAAGGAGTGGAGCCTGGGTGAATCCGCCCCGGAGTAAAATTCCCGTTTTTCCACCATCATCATCAGTAATTTCGAATGGTTTTACGCTCGAAACGGTTCCATTGGTATCTTCTAGGGGAAGTCTCGCATAGTTTATTCCTTCACGAGTGTAAGACCAGAGACCGCCAAAAGTATCAATGGTTTGAAAACTTGGAGAAACTACATAACCGAACCCTTGCATAGGATTACCGGATGAATCGAGGGTCAGTGAAAAGGATTGGGTCGTAGAAGCCAATGATCCAGAAATTGTAACCTCTGCAGGGGTGCCGGCAACGAGGTTTCTCACCACAGGAACCAGATGGAGAGTGGTGGTGGAATCATAACCAGTGCCTCCTTTTCCTGGAACAACATTAAGTGAAGTAACCGATCCGTCATCGTCCAATTCCGCCTCGATCTCTGCACCTGAACCCGTTCCCGAAATATCCACTCTCACCGCCTCGAAACGTTCTCCAATTGCAGCACTCACACCCACGGTTAAAATCTCGCCAGTTCCTCCTGGGTCCAAATTGATCGCAATGTCGGAAGCACCTAATCTTATACTCTTGGGATCACTAATCGAAGCGACCTCCGCTGGAGTGCTTCCTGAAGTTACTGATATGGTTTGAGGGTCCGAAACAACATAATTGCCACTGTTATCTCTGCCCACGGCAAAGATGGTGGCTAGGCCGGGACCGCTCAAGACGGTCGATAGATCCAAGCGGGTCGAGTAGGAGGCGAAGTCTTGCGGTAATCCACTGGGTCGTAAGATTTCATCTAGGTATGGCTGTCCATTTACATAGAATTGAACCGCTGCGAAGGAGCCATCAGGATCAAGCCCAGTAGCTGCCAGGGGCAATACCGATGTGGAGGTGGCGGTGGAATAACGGAAAGGTTTGAGGGATACAGTAGGGGGCAAGGACCCAATGAAAGGATCAAACGATAGAGTCGTTACTGCATATCCCATCAAATTATTGATCGGAGCGGTATAATTTTCATCCGCCAACTCGAGTGCTTCTTCTTCTTCTTCGTTTACATTGATTACCCGGAGGGCGTCAAAAAGGTTAAAATCTCCGACAGGATAAGCCCTGGCAGTAAGTAGATACTCACCACTCCTACTAAATCCATCCGTTAGCGAACCTTGTGGATTAATATAGTATTCAAATCTTCCGGTTTGATAGTTGCCGTTGTTTCCGCCCCCATACTCAACCATTTGTCCGAGGTAAGTCTCATTTTCATCCGCTTCATGCCTATGAAATAAGTGCACCTCAAAAGTCTCATTACTATCGGCATCTACCGAGACAGGGACTTGAGAATTAGGAGAAATTAGGACCAAAGGTGGATGTGGGGAACAGGAAGTTAAGGCTGGCAGAACCATACACTGGAATCTCGGGTAACTCCTCTTCCTCTTCTACACTGTTAATGGACTGAGTGGCCAAAGCCCCAGGAAGTTCAGGGCGGGAAATCCATGCAGGTGGCCATGACCAGTAATCGTCTATATTGCTCCAGAACCAAGCAGGTGCGGGGTAGTCTGTGTGGGCAATATGCTGTGACTCCCAGTTGCGCCTCCAGCCCCAAGTATTTTGTCCGATCGTGGTTTGCTCTGACTGCTTTAACGATTCAACAAAGCCACCACTTGGCATAACCACCGGTGGATTGTCGCGCTCGTCTCCGTAGAGGGCTCGGACATGAATAAAGGAGAGAACTTCTGAGGTCGGCTCGAAGGTTAGGGTTCTTGCATTACCAAATGAAGTCATGGCACCCATCATAGGCACCCCATTTCCATAGAAAACCACTTGGTCAAGTTCGTTAAGTGGGTCGCTCAATCCAGCACGCAGAGGCAGGAATTTACCCAATTCATAAAGCTTGGTTGCCGGAACCAGCACGATGTCCCCCGAGGCATATCCAGAGCCCCCATTGTGCACCTCCAAAGAACTGGGAACCAGGCTGCCATTTTCATCTTTTGCGATGGTGACATTAGCATCCTTACCGCTATGGGATACAAAGCGAAGGGTTAGATTATTGTCGGCACCATCCAAAAAGTCGTAAGGGTAACCATACCCAACATCCACCACTTCAAAATCAAAGGCGTCAAGGCTGCCCCCAGTAAATGTATCTTTCAATCGGATGGTTGCTTTTCGGCCTTCTCTCCTATCCTCAATTGGGTCCAGCATTTCCACAAGTAAACGGTCGCGGTCGCGAACAGCAAAATGTCGAGGTTCGGAATAAAGAACCGTTCCATTGGTTTCAAAACCAACCATTCTGACCCCCATAATTGGCTTGAGATGAGAAAGATTCTTGAGGTCCAAAGATAGGGTGCCCGAGCTACCTGATCCACTCACCAGGCTGAGGATATCCTCCGTTACCATGTAGGAGTTTTCTCCGCTTGTATTGGTTGATGGAATCAGCTCAACCCCCTCGACAATCGGGTAGGAACCATCATGGATCAGCTCGATTGAACGACGGTTCAAGCTTTGCATGGGGAAACCACCGATGGTTGAGTTTACCATGTCCCGGGCATAGATAGAGAGTTCTCCAAGATTTCTTTTCCGGTTGATCGCCTCCAGTAAGTTTTTCTTTGTCTGGGCAAGACGATCTTCAAAAGTTCCGCTCCTCGCAACTTCCACAATTTCGTTCACTGGGTAAGCTTTGATTTTCCAACGGTCACCCAACTGATTAAGGTCCGATACACTGAAGCTCACTTGTACCCCTGCACTTAGGGTATAATTGGTGTCCGTAGCAATGGGGATCCGTTGATCATTGAATGTCACCCCTCCATCGATCGACCAACGGAAGGTGTCGGGGGTTCCATCACCATCAATTTCGACTAGGTATTCCCGGTATTCGGTTCCAAGGTAAGTACCACTACTGTTTAAATCTCCCGTTACTTTTTGGGTGATCAGAACCGCATTTTCCAAGACAGTGGAGCTGGCCGACTGATTGTTATCAAACTCAAAGGTAATGGTTCCTCTACCAGTTCCATCCGTAATCTTGATACTGGCTTCATCTAATGGGAGGCCGGTTCCATCAAAGCCCAGACGGCCTCGCCAGGGTATACGCCCATCGATTTCCAGATATGTTGTGATATTCGCTTCGGATGCGTTGTACTCAAAGTCGACAGTATCTCCGATATAAAGTACCTCTCCAATCTCCGGCGAAATTAGTTCAAGTACTGGGTCATCGGGGTGGGACAGATTGATAAAGCGCTCTGCCCTAGAACGGAAGCCATTC